>ENA-OSET01001341-OSET01001341.1-sediment-metagenome-genome-assembly--contig:-NODE-1341-length-25669-cov-11.701860_pt1 | contig 25669 bp, 15 predicted proteins | sample MGYA00237882_ERZ534229 | MGnify/ENA primary metagenome ERZ534229 (study PRJEB26408, sample SAMN06266212) | sediment metagenome | isolation source: Hudson Canyon methane seep mesocosm | place... | reverse complement strand
AAAAATATCAATATAAAAGTTAATGGAAACCTTCGTACGGATAACGGCAAGATACTTATGAACGCTGGATTGAATGGTAACGGACTATTCATCGCGCCAACATTCATGATAGCCAGTGCTTTAAAAGAAGGGCTATTGGAAACCGTCCTGGATGATTATACGCCGATGACTACAGGGCTATATGCTGTATATCCGTACAGTAAACTCGTTTCTACAAAGGTACGAGTTTTTGTTGATTTCATTACTGAATCATGGAGTAATTGACGTCTGCTTCACGCCCTGAGGTGTTAGGTCAAGTTATTTTAACTTCTGAGAGCAGTGGTCGGAAGCTGCCATAATGCACGAAAAGTTGCCCACCTCCCTAGATAAACTAGTGTAATGACCTGCTACCGAAAATAAAGAACCTGATACGATTGTATCGGTTTTTTTATGCCTGCTAATTATTGATTACTTGGTAGGGTTTTGCTGGTGGATCAATATTTAAGCGTCGTATAGTTGGGGGCAACTTATAAAAGAGGGTTCTAGCAATGCAGGCTTTGAAAGTCAGGGCAAAACAGCTTGAAAGGTGTGGAAACCTTCAGAACGTGAATATGCGGTAGTTTTTAAATGCTACTTAAGCAACAACATTGAGGTTATTTCCAACTCGACCACTTGCTTGAGGCACAGCGGCAGATTGAATAAGTTTTAACGATGCTACGCCGTCCGCTACCTGCTGATCAAGGGCTTTGCTTACTATTGCAACTTCATGTGTTTTTGATGCACTTTGTGTTGCAAGTGCAGATGATACTTGAGAAATGCCAGAAATACTCATATCTGTAACCTACCAATTTTAAAACGAAACATTATCATAATTTACTCTAAGGTTAAAAACCGTTATGTAAATCACATTAAGGAAAAAATACGCCTTAGCATTTAACATGACCAGTATTTTAATACCCAGTAATGACCTTGCTTGATTACCTTACACACTGGCTTCGAGTATTTTGGTGCTTTTAGCTAAATCAATATCGCCATGTTCGCCTAGTTGCGTGAGGCCGTGCTCACCCAATTGCTTGATCATCGCTGGAATATCTGTAAGTTCAATTTGATAATCTTTTAAGTAAGTACGGACACCCAGTCGTTCAAAGAAGTCGCGTGTTTTCGCAATAGCAAGATCGATGCGGACTTCATCATCACCTTCAGTAATACTCCAAATACGTTCTGCATATTGGAGCAACTTGTCCTGTTTCTGCTCCCGTTGTTCATTCATTACACTTGGTAAAATAATAGCTAATGTTTGAGCATGGTCCAAGCCATGCAAGGCCGTTAGCTCATGACCAATCATATGTGTTGCCCAATCTTGAGGTACTCCGGCCCCTATCAAACCATTAAGCGCTAAGGTTGCTGTCCACATAAAATTAGCTTGTAAGTCATAATCGTTAGGATCTTCTAATAACGCTGGACCTATTTCTATCAAGGTTGTTAATAACCCTTCTGCAAAGCGATCTTGTACCAGTGCATTAACCGGATAGGTCAGGTATTGCTCCATCGTATGCGTGAAGGCATCAACAATGCCGTTGGCAAGTTGACGTGGAGGCAAGGTCGCGACTTTAGTTGGATCAAGCACTGAAAATTGTGGATAAACAAGTTGGCTGCTAAAGGCCATTTTTTCATGTGTCTCATAACGCGTGATCACTGAATTACTATTCATCTCAGAACCCGTTGCCGGTAATGTTAGAACAGAAGCAAATGGTAAAGCTTCCGTGATATGTTTTGCTTTATCAACTAAAATCTCTTGCCACGCATCGCCTGAACATGAAACTGCTAAAGCAATAAATTTAACGCCATCGATCACAGAGCCGCCGCCCACTGCAATTAAATAATCAAGCTTATTACTTTTTATTTGTTGGACCGCCTTCATCAAGGTGCTGTAACTAGGATTAGCCTCAATGCCGCCAAACTTCTCGACATAACGGTCACCTAATGAAGTAATCACTTCATCTAATGTGCCGTATTTACGAGCACTTTCTCCTCCGAACAGTACTAATACACGTGCATTTTTTGGAATAAAGCCTGTCATTTCATCAATCTTATTTTTACCAAATAAAATCTGGGTAGGGTTGTACAAGTTAAAATTATTCACTCTTTACTCCTTTAGTAACTAACTAGTGACTCACCTTTCTAATTATGTCACTATTTACTTATGAAAAACATTCTTGAAGTCTCTATGCAATGCTTACTGACTAAGCCTAATCAGGTTTTATCTGTAAGTGAAGACATCGAGGAGCTTTTAGGCTTCACAGCGGAAGAGTTTACTTCAGGGAAAATCAATTTAAAAGATAGAATTCATACTCATGATGCCGATCTTGCTGAGCAGTTATTTTCTCCTATCCTGTCTCCCTCATCAGATTCACTCAATGTACGTCTCAGACAAAAAAGCGGTCAAATTCGATGTACAAAAGTTTCATTCACAAAACATCTTGTAACAGATAGTGATGACGTCATACTCGAGGTGTTGCTACAGGATGCCAAGAGCCTACATAAAGCGTTTGATAACCAGCCCGTTATGTCTAACTTCAACGCGATGATGGAAAATACCGATGATTACATCTACTTCAAAGACCAAAATCATGTATTTACAGGTGCAAGTGAAACACTAGTGTCCTTAACTGATCCCTCTGAGCATTGGACTGACTTGCTGGGATTAACAGATTACGATGTTTTTCCAGAAGAATATGCAGATATTTACTATAAACTTGAAAAGCAGGTACTTTCAGGTATTCACATTGCTCATGAAGAACAAGAAATACTTGATAATAAGGGTCACAAAGGCTGGGTAGATAACCGAAAATACCCCATTCAGGATGATAGTGGCCATATTATTGGCTTATTTGGTGTGGCCCGTGATATTACCGACAATAAAAATAAAAAAATCACGATTGAAAGACTACTGGCTGAAAAAACAGCCATTTTAGATAATTCATTGGTTGGCATTGCTATAGTGCAAGATCGAGCTATTCGATGGGCAAATAAAGCCTTGGAAGAGGCGCTTGGTTACGGTGGCGGTGAGCTGCTTGGAATGGCAACACGTACTTTCTATACCTCTGATTTTGATTACCAAACCATTGGCCAAGCCTATTCCCATATTAAGTCAGCAGGTGTTGTTCAGAATGAGCTCCAATTTGTTCGTAAAGATGGCGCGCTAATTTGGGTTGATATGCGAGGCTCACTCCTTAATGAAGAAGACGGTTCATCATTATGGGTTTTTGTTGATGTTACCGAACGAAAACAAGTTGAGCTAGAACTTTCACAGTCTGAACAAAAATATAGAGCCTTATTTGATTCAACACATGATGCGGTGATGATTCTTGAAAATGAGCAATTTGTTGATGCCAATAAAGCAGCATTATTACTCTTCGGCTGCCCTGACTTAGCCACATTTTGCCTATTAACACCGTCAGATACATCACCTCCAAAGCAGCCATGTGGCACACCATCACACATTCTAGCTAAGCAACGCATTGAAACTGCAATTAAAGAAGGGCAGCAACGCTTTGAGTGGACACATAGTCGCGTAGATACCGGTAAAATATTTATCGCAGAAGTATTGTTAAGCCCAATGCTTCTAAATGGAAAAATGCATACTCAAGCGACACTTCATGATATTACTGCCCGTAAAGAGATTGAGCATAAAATGGCGCACATGGCCTTTTATGATTCATTAACCCAACTCCCTAACCGCCGGCTTTTAATTGACAGACTTGGCCATTCATTTTCCATCAGTGCTCGTAACAAGCATAGAGGTGCATTACTCTTCCTAGATTTGGACAATTTCAAAGCTCTTAATGATACTTTGGGTCATGATGTTGGCGATGAGTTACTCAAACAAGTCGCTGCACGACTAATAAGCGGTGTTCGAGAAGGTGACACTGTTTCTCGTTTGGGAGGCGATGAGTTCGTTATTATCTTAGAAAACCTAGATATAAATAAATCAGAAGCTCAAGCTCAAACAACCGTTATTGCGAATAAGATCCTGACAGTTATCAACGAGCCTTACCAGCTTGGGCAACATGAGTATGTAGGCAGCACCAGTATTGGAGCAACATTGTTCTATGATCACTTATCGAGTGTTGATGATATTATCAAGCAAGCGGATACCGCGATGTATCAGGCTAAGAATGATGGTCGTAATTCCTTACGATTTTTTGGTACTCTCACTTCCTAGCGGCTAGCCAACTTCACGTCCAAGAAAACATGATCAACTACAAAGTTAAACTAAACGACAGTAACCACTTACTAACAGTAGCGGAGGAGCAGCACCTTCAGTGTATGGGTATATAGCCAAACGACTTAGATATGCGATCCCTACTTCGGCATTCCCATGAAAATGGGAACCTATGGACAGTGGAAATTATAACCATCCCATGGTTTCCCGATAGATGATGACTGAGTTTTAAAGTTGCATACATTTTAGAAAAGTCCGTCATCCCCGCGAACGCGGGGATGACGAAGAGTGTTAATCTGCAACTTCAATGATAACGGGTATATACAGTGATTCTGGGTATATTCATAATTAACAGACGCACTATATTTAAATATAAATTAGATCTATTATCCTTTATTACTAACTCTGTTCACTGGTTCAATTTGGTTCGCAATGTTAAAGTTGTTAATAGAAAGTGATAGAAATAGCACCACAACGTGGAAAACGTAAGCAATTAAATTTCGAGTAATTAGCTAATGCCAAAAGAAACAAAATTAATGGTACTGTTTAATCCCGCAGTATCATTAATCAAGCGGCTAAACTTCACCAAGAAAGCAGCCTTGATAGCTACCGTTATTTTGATCACATTTAGCCTTCTTGTTACCAAGCTATATCAAGAACTTGATACTCAAATTAAAACAGCAGAACAAGAGCTAATAGGGCTGAAATCACTTCCGCCTTTATTTAAAACAATCCAATTCCTGCAACAACATAGAGGGGCTTCAGCAGGTATCTTAGGAGGAACTGAAGCATTATCAAATCAGCGTCTTGTGCTACAGGAAAGCATTAGCACATTACTCTCCCTTAAAACTAATGCCACCGTAATCCCTTCGACAGAGGAAGCCTGGAAAGAGGTTGACTCACAATGGAATAAAATTATTGAGCAAGGGATGACTTGGTCGATTAAGCAGAATTTCAATCGCCATGTGTCGCTTATCAGCACCATTCACCTGCTTACTCAAGATATTGCAGATTATTATCAATTAACCAACCACCCACGAATTGATATTTATTATTTGGTCAATACGGCACTGCACCAGCTCAGTCCTGCTCAAGAGTTTCTTGGTCAAACACGTGCCTTTGGTACTGGAATATTAGCTGAAAAAGAATCAACACAGTCACAGCTAATAGATATTCATACACTAGCAACACAATCTAAAAACGCAATTCAATCTTTAAATATTGATCTAAGAAAAATGGGCCAATATAACCCTGAAATTAAAGATGACTTAAACACCGCTTCTCATGAGATTTCAGAAAACACCAAACATATCTTTCAGTTAGTCGATACTGACATCATCGATAAAGGTTATAAAACATCTGCTGAAGATTATTTTAACTTAATGACCCAGTCTATTGATGGAAGCTACCGTATTCTTTATGAAATACTATTTCCAACCATCGAATTATTAATTAAACAGGAGTTAGAACAGGCACAAAAAACACTTCATATTACTGTGACCGTGACACTGCTCATGTTTTTATTCTTACTTTATCTGGCAATAGGAATATACCTTGCCATCGTCAATAATATAAACATCATCTCCAAGTCCACATTGGCATTTTCAAAAGGTGATTTTAGTCAACGTATCCAACTTGATTCAGAAAGTGAGCTTAAGCAAGTAGGCACTAGCTTTAACGCCATGGCTGATAAATTAACCACGTTAATGCATGATGAAAAAGAAGATAAAGCAAGAATAAAAGCCATTATTGAATCAGCCCAAGATGCTTTGGTTCAGATGAATAGTGAAGGGAATATTGTTGGCTGGAGTCATCAAGCGGTAAGAATATTTGGTTGGTCTCATGATGATGTTATTGGTAAGAAGTTACATTCTATAATCATTCCTGAACGCTATCATGCCAAACATGTGCAAGGGCTCAAACAGTTTATAGCCTCAGGGAAAGGGCCGATCCTGAATAGGATGACTGAAGTAATCGCCTTACATCAAGATGGTCATGAATTTCCTATTGAACTCACCATAGCACCTGTAGAGGTCGATGATGGCTATGAATTTAATGGCTTCATTCGAGATATTACTGAACGTAAGGAGGCTGAGGAAAACTCCCAGCTAGCATCGCGCGTATTTAACGAGTCCCATGAAGGTATTATCATCACCGATCTTCATGGCATTATAATTGATGTTAATCCTGCCTTTTGTAGAATTACTGGATATAGTCGCAATAGTGTTATTGGTGGAAACCCGAGTATTCTTAGTTCAGGAAAACAGTCTTCTCAATTTTATGCAGAAATGTGGCTTTCACTTAAAGACCATGGCTATTGGCAAGGTGAAGTATGGAACCGTAATAAAAGTGGTGCACTCTACGCTGAACTCCTTTCAATTTCAGCACTTACTGATGATGATGGTAACGTGTTGCATTATGTCGGTATGTTTTCCGATATAACTAAAAGTAAAATGCAGCAAGAAGAATTGAACCAAATGGCTCATTATGATGTACTCACCGGTTTGCCTAACCGTGCCTTATTTTCAGATCGTTTTCACCAAGCGCTTGTCCACAGTGATCGAAATAAGATGAAGCTTGCCGTTTGCTTTATTGATTTAGATAATTTCAAACCTATTAATGATAACTTTGGTCATGATGTCGGCGATCAATTACTTATCGAAGTATCAGATCGAATTAAAGGTAGCCTTAGAGAAGAAGACACCATTTCCCGTCAGGGTGGCGATGAGTTTGCTATCTTGCTTGGCGATATTGAATCGTATGAACAATGCCAGCAAACGCTAGATCGCATCCAATATTCTCTTGTTCAACCTTATCTGATTAACTCAGTACCCCATACTATTTCTGCATCCATTGGTGTGACACTCTATCCTAGTGATAACAGTGATATTGACACCCTTATGCGTCATGCTGATCAAGCGATGTATCAGGCTAAACAAGCAGGTCGCAACCGTTATCATTTATTTAACACCGAACATAACCAAGAAGAGCTCCTCAAACATCATCGTTTAGATGAAATAGAACGCGCCTTAGTTAATAATGAGTTTGAGCTATATTACCAAGCGAAAGTGAATATGCGGACCGGTGATGCTTTTGGTGCTGAAGCACTAATACGCTGGATCCATCCTGAAAAAGGGTTAATACCTCCACTAGACTTTCTACCGATGGTTGAAGGTACCGAACTAGAAATAAGAATCGGCAACTGGGTAATTGAACAAGCAATCAAACAATTAGAAGACTGGAATCAGCATGAGATTCAATGCGAAGTCAGTGTCAATATTGCCTCCCACCATTTATTATCCGATAACTTCTTTAAGGTACTCGATGATATTCTCAGCAAATATCCATCAGTTGATTCAAGTTGCCTACAAATTGAGATTCTTGAAAGTAGTGCGCTTGGCGACTTAAATGCTATCAGTGGAATTATTAAAACCTGCCAAGAAGCCTTAGGCATTAAGGTTGCCTTAGATGACTTTGGTACTGGTTACTCATCCTTAACACACCTAAGAAGCTTGCCTGCCAACACCATAAAAATAGACCAAAGCTTTGTTAGAGACATGCTAGACGATCCAAGTGATTACGCGATTATTGATGGTGTTATTGGTCTTGCAGATGCCTTTAGCCGTGACATTATTGCTGAAGGCGTTGAGACAACAGAGCATGGCTTAATGCTGATAATTATGGGATGTTATGCAGCTCAAGGTTACGGCATCGCCAAACCTATGCCCGCTGATGCATTTTTAGCTTGGCTAAACGACTACACACCAAATCAAGAGTGGTTAGATATAGCCAATACAAACCGAACAGATAAAGAAAATCGAGTAAAATTATTTAGGCTAGTGACCAAACACTGGGAAAATATCTTTATAGCTAATATCCAGTCAGACCCAGAAACCATTAGTTCATGGCCAATCATGCATGAAAAACAAGATCACTGTGCACACTGGCTAAAACGCGCTCGACAAGAAAAATTATTTACACAATCTAGCATCACTAAACTAGAAGAGGCACACGAAGAAGAGCATCTCATTGCTAATATTATCTTCCAAAAATACCAGGATGGTGAGATCGACGAAGCTCGAAGTGTACTATTTGACTTTCAATCAGCTTGTAATCAAATGAGCAATGTACTGGGGCAATGTGAGTAAGTAGCTATATACACATAGTCATTGAAGATGTAGATTTTATCTCGTCATTCCCGTGAAAACGGGAATCCATAAGCCGTAGAAATAGCCACTATCGTTGGATTCCCGCTTTCGCGGGAATGACTGACTTTATAAGGTTACCTACAAATTGAATGGTGACGGGTATATTTCGACACCACTTAAAAAACACAGACTTTTCACCTACAATGAATATAAATGCAACAACACTCTAAAGGCTTACTATTAGCCATTACCGCCTATAGTATCTGGGGATTCTTCCCGCTTTATTTTAGTTACCTGAATTCAGTCTCTTCGCTTGAAGTACTGGCTCAACGCATAATATGGTCTTTCATTGCCACCTTAGCCATTGGTATTTTACTCGGCTATGGAAAGAAACTGAGCACCGCATTGAAAGATAGCAAGCTCACGGCTTGGTTAGGATTATCAGCATTGTTAATCAGTATCAATTGGTTGGTTTATATTTGGGCTGTTGGTCATCACCAAGTGATAGAAGCCAGCTTGGGCTATTTTATATCCCCCGTTGTTAGCTTACTCCTTGCCAGACTCTTTTTTAAAGACCGCTTACATCCCCTGCAAATTTGGGCCGGCCTCATTGCAACACTTGCGATCCTGTGGGAATTTATTAGTCTTGGACAACTACCTTGGGTTAGCCTGATATTAGCTTTTGCCTTTTCTCTATACGGTGTGGTGAGAAAGCATTGTATTATCGATGGCATTAGCGGTATGACAATTGAAACACTGTGGTTATTGCCTCTGGCACTGCTGTGGATTAGCTGGCAACCTGTAGTACCGAGCATCACACTCAGTTTTGGTAGCAATCAAACTATAACGCTATTATTAGTGGGCGTTGGTTTCCTATCAGCTTTACCTTTAGTCTTGTTTTCTATGGCAACGAGACGGATTGATTTATCTGTTGTCGGTTTTATCATGTATATCAACCCAATAATGCAGTTTCTAATTGGTATCTTTATACTTAAAGAAGCTTATCCTCCCGAACGGCTGATCACCTTTGCCTTAATTTGGCTTGCATTGATTTTGTTTACTGCTGGCTTAGTTCAACTACGTAGGACATCAGGCAATGAAGAATAAAGCTTTTTTCCTCTGGCATAGGAAACCATAATATTTATGGTAGAATTCTAAATCGCTCGACGTCCTTAATTTAAATTAACTGCATAAGATCTCTGGTACACGATATGAGTAGTCACCTTGAAATACAAAACAATGAACTTGCCCTTCAAGTTCAATCACTTCAAGCGACATTAGACCAACTAGGAACATACGTTTTCACTAAAGATTTGCAAGGGAAGTACACCTATGCAAACCAAATGGTTTGCGAGTTATTTGCCACTCCGCTAGCAGAAGTTATTGGCGCTGATGATTCAAAATTCTTTTCTTTACAACACACTGATGACCTCGTTAAAAATGATCAGTTCGTGCTTCAGACTGGCAATATTGTCGAAAAAGAAGAACGCAATGTTATCGCTGCAACAGGTGAAGTGCGTTATTACTTGACGACAAAAAAGCCACTAAAAGACACTAACGGAACAATCATTGGCTTATTAGGTGTTTCAACAGATATTACGCAACATAAACGACTTGAAGAACGACATGGCCTTGAGAACCAAAAAGTACTTCTTGAGCTTGCAAAAGAGCACTTTACTGACACAAAAAACACCTTTAAAAACATTATTCAAGCTGATGCACTGCAGCTGCAAGTAGCACGGGTCAGTGTTTGGTTTCTAAATGAAGATAATACCGAAATCGTGTGTAAAGCACTTTATCAAAATGATCGCTATCTGACGCCTTCCACATCACTTAAAGCTGAGGATTACCCTCGTTATTTCCAAGCACTTAATAGTACAGGTTTTATTTCAGCAGATAATGCCAAAGAACATCCAGAAACACACGAGTTCAGCGAGCACTATTTAACCCCTTTAGGTATAACATCCATGCTAGACACGCCTATTAGAATTAGGGGGGATGTCAGAGGCATTGTTTGTCATGAACATATTGGTCCTGAACGGAAATGGACTCGCGAAGAAGAAGATTTTGCACGCGCGATTGCCGATCTCTGTGCACAGCGACAACTGGAAGTAAACCGTCTTCAAGACCAAGAGCAATTACAAAATGTGATCAATGGAGCTGAACTCGGCTATTGGGATTGGCACTATAAAACAGGAGCTCAACACGTTAACGATCGTTGGCTTTCCATGCTTGGCTTGGAAGCCTCTGATATTTCACACAACGTGACTGACTGGGACCAACGAATACATCCAGATGACAAACAGCGCGTCACCGATCTCGTTGAAAAGCACTTAGTCAATAAACAAAGTTATGTTGTTGAGTTTAGAATGAAACACCGTGATGGTCATTGGGTTTGGATCCAAGGTTCTGGTGCCATTGTTGAATATGATAATGAAACACAAACGCCAATTAGAATCTGTGGCACACACCAAGACATTTCGAAGCGAAAAAGAACTGAATCAGAATTAAATGAACATAAAATTCATTTAGAAAGTTTGGTGGAAGAACGAAGCAAACAGTTTGTTTTCCAACAAAATGCATTAAATGAACATTCCATCGTCAGTATCACGGATGTAAAAGGTAACATCACCTATGTCAATGATAAATTTGTAGAGATAAGTCAATATTCACGTGATGAACTAATTGGACAAAACCACCGACTAGTAAAGTCTGACTATCATCCTGATTCTTTCTTTATCGACATGTGGACAAGCATCGCCAATGGCAATGTATGGCATGGTGAAATTAAAAACAAAGCAAAAGATGGCTCTTATTATTGGGTCGCATCCACTTTTGTTCCTCAGCTCAATGAGCATGGGAAACCCGAGCAATATATTGCTATTCGAACCGATATTACTAAGATCAAAGATCTCGAAGATCAATACCGCCAATTACATAAAGAGACATTAATTAGAGAAACGTATAATAAAACTCTACTTGATAGCTTATCGATTGGCTTAGCCGTTTGTACAATGGAGGGTAAATATAGCTATATAAATCCAGCTTTGGCAACGATGCTAGGATATAGCTTGGATGAAATTAATCAACTGTCTTACTGGGATGTCACCCCCAAAACTTATGCCAAGCAAGAACAAGAGCAGTTAGCTTCCCTTAAAAATACTGGGCGATACGGTCCATACGAAAAAGACTATATTCACAAAGATGGACATCTTATTCCAGTCCGACTTCAGGGCGTTATTATAAAAAGTAATGGGGAAGACTTTATTTGGTCTAGTGTTGAAGATATTACCGATATAAATATACAGAAAATCAATCTGAAACTGGCAAAAGATGAGGCCACTCAGGCAAATAAAGCTAAATCTGAATTTCTATCCTCAATGAGCCATGAATTAAGAACACCGTTAAATGCGATCCTTGGCTTTTCTCAGTTGTTAAATAATGATTATGATGCCCCATTAAACGAAGATCAGAAAGAAAGCATGGGCTTTATCCTATCTAGTGGAGAACATTTACTTAACCTTGTTAATGATGTCTTAGAGTTATCAGCAATTGAAGCAGGTGAAACTGAGCTGTCGATAACACCATTGAGCTTAAATGAAGTTGTGGAAGATTCACTTTCTTTAGTTACCCCCTTGGCGAATGAAGCTAATATCACGCTTTTACTACTGTCTGAGCTTGAAATCAATGTACACGCTGATTATACAAAGTTAAAACAAGTACTTATCAACCTTATTGCTAATGCTATCAAATATAATCATAAAGAGGGGAGTGTTAGTCTTGCTTGGAGTAAAACGGCTGATAATACCGTTAAAGTGAGTGTAATCGATACTGGTATTGGTATTGCTGACGAACACAAAGGCAAGGTTTTTAGTGCCTTTAACCGTTTAGGGCAAGAAACCTCAACTATTGAAGGTACAGGGATTGGGCTAGTTGTTACCAAAGACTTGATTGAAATGATGAATGGGCATATTGGCTTTGAAAGTGTTGAAGGTAAAGGTTCTACTTTCTGGTTTGAACTGCCCCTTTCTAAGAATGAAGAAGATCTAGAGCCTGAAGCCAAACTAGAACCAAAAACCAAACTAGAACTAGAATCCGAGCTAGAAATGAAGAAAATTCTTTATGTTGAAGATAATCCTGCAAATAGGCGTCTTATGCAGTCCATTATTGCTAGACAGAAAAACTACGCATTAACAATGGTTGAAACGGGTGAGTTAGGCTGGGATATTTGTATGGAGCAGGATTTTGATCTGATCTTAATGGATATTAATTTACCAGGCATGGATGGTAAAGAATTGACAGCAAAGTTAAGAGAAATAGATAAGTATAAAAACAAACCTATTATCGCCGTATCCGCAGCCGCGATGAAACATGATATTGAAGACAAAAGTGATTTATTTGATGACTATATTACCAAGCCCATTCAAATTCCTGAGTTGCTTAAGGTTTTAAATTATAAGAAGTAATGTCTCTAGCTCACTATTTGTGGCTCATATTCTTTGCCGCAATCCACTGTGACATATATTTGGTACTCATCATCGAGTGATGCTTCAACATGGCACCGGTAAAATTATTTAAACGATGCTGTTCTACTATTTTTTCAGTATCCATTATTTTTGTGATGAACTGCTGGCCTAACGTCACACTGTCATACCTTGATTGTAATAATGTCCTCGCATGTTGCTGTGCATCAAGCCATGCTTGTTCATTATGATATAAATTGACTGCTGCACTGACAAACGCACCAATATCATCAGCAATAACACCCGGCCAAGCTTCTTGCTGATGCATGCCTTCACTGCCTATCGAAGTAGTAATGCTTGGTGTTTGCATGATCATGGCATCTAATAACTTGCCTTTAATTCCTGCACCAAATCGTATTGGCGCTAAACACAGTCGAGATTGTTCCATCACCGCAAAGGCATCTTCAGCCCAACCTTTAATTAAAAAACCCGTTTTAGGGTTATTTAAAGCCGTTGCTTTTGGTGGAGGATAGGATCCGTAAATATGACATTCTGCTTCTGGAAGCTCTTTTTTAATCAATGGCCAGATTTTCTGAAGGTATAACACGGCATCCCAATTAGGTGCATGGCGGAAATTACCAATCGTCATAAAATGTTTACGGTCAGCATAGGGTTTTGTTTTTATCGGGCATGCTTCAAGGTCAACCATAAAAGGTAGGTGGTGTAGCAAGCTAGCATCAACCTTAAATGTATTGATCAATAAATCTATTTCATAACTAGAAATAATCAAAGAAATATCACTGCGTAAAATAGCCGCTATTTCTCGTTTAGCTACATCACTAAACAAATCTGCTTGAACCATTTCCCTGCCCGCTTTATGAGCTTGATGGCGAGCATGCCTCAGGCATTGAAGATCTTCTGTATCGAGCACCTTCAAAGCATTAGGGCAGTTTTTCTCAACCCGCCAGCCAAATTGTTCTTCCATCATAAAACGATCGAACATGACGATATCTGGTTGGTATTGTGCAATATATTCGTCAAAACTGTCACAATTTAGAACAATCTTACGAGGTGTAATATCATCAAGAGACAAGTCAACCATATGCTCTGTTTCTTGCGCTGGCGTTGCAAATTCAACCTGCCAATCCTGCTGTCTATATTGGCGTAATATGGACATCATATGGCTACCCGCAGCAGAAGAATTGGGTTCAGGCCATACATAACCAATAACTAATACTTTTTTCACGTTAGGTTATCCGGAGAAAGACATTGCAGTGTTTGGCTTGCAATGAGTTTTTCTTCATCAGTCGCGATAACCCAAATACTAGCATCACTATCATCGGTGTTAATTTGGGATATTCCTTGCTGGTTTTTCTGCTCATCCAACGTTAGACCTAACCACTCTGATTTTTCACAGATCCGCTTCCGTATTTCAACTGCATGCTCACCAATACCTGCGGTAAAAACTAAAGCATCAAGACCACCTAAAGTCGCAGCCATACTCCCGATCTGACGGCACACTTGATAGACAAAATAATCAACTGCTGACTGTGCATCATCTGACTCACTCGCCAATAACTCCTGCATATCACCACTCAAACCTGAAAGCGCTTTCAATCCGGAATGATGATTCAAACTGGTTGATAATTGTTCAACCGTCATGCCTTTTTGTTTTAGAAGGTAAAGTAATACACCTGGGTCAAGACTGCCACAACGTGTTGCCATCGTTAGACCATCTAAAGGTGTGAAACTCATTGTTGTTGCAACACTTTGCCTATTCTTCATCGCACACAAACTTGCACCCGCCCCTAGGTGAGCAACAATAATTCGCCCTTCAGCTGCTACATCACCTAAATACTCGGGTAATGCATTGGCAATATAGTGATACGACAGGCCATGAAAACCATAGCGTCTTATTTCATCGCCTAATAAGCGTTTATCTAAGGCTATTTTCTGTTCAAACAGCGGTAAGCTGTGATGAAATGCTGTATCAAAACAAGCCACTTGAGCGAGATCAGGCCATTTTTTGGCAATCAATTTAATAGCGGCAATATTATGCGGCTGATGTAACTCTGCCAATGGAATCAAACTTTCCAGATCATCAATAACAGTGTCACTAATCATCACGGGCTGACTATATTTATTACCGCCATGTACAACGCGATGACCGACAGCGAATATTTTTTTATCCTTTATTACGTTATCAAGTTCTTGGAAAAGAAGAACAAGGGCATCGTGATGGTTATCAAGAACTAGTGCATGGTTTTTTATTGGCAACGCATCGGCATTCAACAATAATAATGTCGATGCGCCCCCAATAGCACTAATCTGTCCACTATAAAGCAGTGTTAAACTAGCTTCGGCATCATATAAAGCAAATTTGATGCTCGATGATCCAGAGTTAATAACCAAGATCATCGTAGCATTTCCTTGATACTTATCACCAACTATTCAGACCGCCAAATCCAATCACGTATCTCTGGCATATCATCCCCATGCTCATTAATATAATGACGATGTTGAACAAGCTTATCTCTCATCGCTTGTTTAATATAACCTGCATCGCGTTTTAATGCTGGCACGCGATCAACAACATCTTGAACTAAGTGGAAGCGATCTAGATCATTCAATACCACCATATCAAATGGGGTAGTCGTAGTACCTTCTTCTTTATAACCACGCACATGAAGATTGTCATGATTACGACGGCGGTACATGAGTCGGTGAATAAGCCAAGGGTAACCATGGTAAGCAAACACTATCGGTTTATCTTCGGTGAACAGGGCATTAAAGTCTTCGTGAGACAGACCATGCGGATGCTCTGAGGCTGGTTGTAATGTCATTAAGTCAACCACATTGATAACACGTACGCGAAGTTCAGGTGCAAGCTCGCGTAGAATTTGTACTGCGGCCATGGTTTCTAAGGTTGGTACATCACCGGCACAGGCCATAACCACATCAGGTTCATAACCTCGGTCATTACTAGCCCACTCCCAAATGCCAATACCCGAATTACAGTGCTGTTCAGCTGCTTGAGCATCTAACCATTGTAATGCTGGCTGCTTACCGGCAACGATGACATTAATCTTATTTCTACTTCGTAAACATTTATCGGTCACAGCCAATAAGGTGTTGGCATCAGGTGGAAGATACACTTGAATGATTTCGGCTTTTTTGTTGACCACATGGTCGATAAAACCCGGATCTTGATGTGAAAAACCATTATGATCTTGTCGCCAAACATGCGAGGTTAATAGGTAGTTTAACGAGGCAATCGGACGGCGCCATGGAATTTCTGTACTGGTCGTTTTTAACCATTTTGCATGCTGATTTACCATTGAATCAATAATGTGAATAAAGGCTTCATAACATGAAAACAGGCCATGTCGACCGGTTAATAAATAGCCTTCTAGCCAACCTTGGCAAGTATGTTCACTTAATATTTCCATCACACGACCATTATTGGCTAAATGATCGTCTTCATCAGTAAGCTGATCAAGCCAAGTGCGTTCAGTCACATCAAATACAGAGCTTAAACGATTAGATGCCGTTTCATCTGGGCCAACTAGACGGAAGTTTTGTTGTTTTTCATTTAGTGTAAAGACGTCACGAATAAAGTCACCCATTACACGGGTTGCTTCAGCAATCGTTTGACCCGGCTTTTGAACATCAATCATCAGATCGTAGAAATTAGGTAAAACTAGATCCTTTAATAAGGCGCCACCATTAGCATGGGGATTCGCACCCATTCGACGGTCACCAGTAGGTGCCATATTTGCGATGTCTTCAAATAAACAGCCATTGTCATCAAATAACTCTTCTGGATGATAGCTTTTTAACCACGACTCAAGAATAGCGACATGCTCAGGATTGTTTTTCATGCCTGATAATGGCACTTGATGCGAACGCCAAGAACCTTCTGTTTTTTTGCCGTCAACTTCTTTAGGACCTGTCCAGCCTTTCGGTGTACGTAAAATAATCATCGGCCACATAGGGCGTTCTTTAACCCCATTCTCACGTGCATCTTTTTGAATAGTGGCAATTTCACTCATCACCGTATCCATTGTTTCAGCCATCAATTGATGCATCACTTCAGGCTCTTCACCTTCAACAAAATAAGGCTTGTAACCATAACCAATAAATAAATTATTAAGTTCATCATGTGACATTCTAGCGAGAATGGTTGGATTCGCTATTTTGTAACCATTTAAATGTAATATAGGTAAAACAGCACCATCCGTGACAGGATTTAGGAATTTATTCGAATGCCATGATGCGGCTAATGGACCCGTTTCAGCTTCACCATCACCCACCACACAACAGGTAATTAAATCTGGATTATCAAACACAGCACCATAAGCATGAGAGACAACATAACCTAACTCGCCACCTTCATGAATTGAGCCTGGAGTTTCTGGAGCAACATGACTTGGGATTCCACCTGGAAATGAAAACTGTTTAAATAAACGCTGCATTCCGATGCGATCACATGAAACAGCAGGATAAAATTCACTGTATGTTTTCTCTAAGTAAGTATTCGCCACAATACCTGGGCCGCCATGGCCGGGGCCTGCAAGATAAATAACATTAAGATCATCGGCTTTAATGACCCGATTCATATGAGCATAGATGAAATTTAAACCTGGCGTAGTGCCCCAATGGCCCAATAGCCGTGGTTTGATATGATCTATTTTTAGCGGTTCAGCTAATAATGGATTGTCCAGCAAGTAGATTTGTCCAACCGATAGGTAATTAGCTGCTCGCCAGTACTTATCAATATTAACTAAATCTGCATCCTTTAAAGCATTCGTTTTCACTTCTAAATCTGTATCCACAAGGCATCCCTTAACCATTTATTAATAACTTATCATTTTATACCTTTTTTATGTGATGCCTAAGACCTAATATCCCACTTTTCAATAAAACCAACCTTTACTCAAAAAAATATGTTACAAATATCAAGGAATACGACTTGATAGCTATGCTTTTTTATCCTCATGAAATAAGGACAGGCCATAATGAAAACATCGGATTTGTTTGTTAAAGCGTTAGAAAATGAGGGTGTCGAATATATCTTCGGCATTCCTGGCGAAGAGAACCTCGACTTCCTCGATTCATTGCAACACTCTTCTATTAAGTTAATACTCACTCGCCATGAGCAAGGTGCTGGCTTTATGGCGGCAACTTATGGACGTTTAACAGGTAAACCGGGAGTCTGCTTAGCCACACTCGGGCCAGGGGCAACCAACTTTGTAACACCGGCTGCTTATGCCCAATTAGGTGGCATGCCGATGATGATGATTACCGGCCAAAAACCTATAAAAGAAAGTAAACAAGGTCAATTTCAAATTGTTGACATCGTCAACATGATGCGGCCGATCACTAAATTCACCAAACAAGTTGTTCATGGGAATACCATTGCATCAACCGTACGTGAGGCCTTCCGCATAGCCATGGAAGAACGACCTGGTGCAGTTCATATTGAGTTGCCTGAAGATATAGCTGCTGAAGATGCCGAAGAACACTTGTTTTCCGTTGCGACAACACGTCGTCCAGATGCCGATAGTCATGCAATTAACACGGCTGTTGAAATGATCAAAAAGGCTAAAATGCCTTTATTATTGATTGGTGCAGGTGCAAATAGAAAGCGATCTAGCACCGCCTTAACGAAATTTATTGATAAAACAGGTATTCCATTTTTCAATACTCAAATGGGTAAAGGCGTGATCGATGAACGCCATGACGCTTACTTAGGTACAGCCGCCTTATCAGACCATGACTTCCTTCATTGCGCTATTGATCGTGCCGACTTAATCATTAATGTAGGTCACGATGTTATTGAAAAGCCCCCATTCTTCATGCGTGATGATGGGCCAAAAGTGATTCACGTTAATTTCTCTCCAGCTCAGCTGGATCCTGTTTACTTTCCTCAACTTGATGTTGTTGGTGATATTGCAACCTCTGTTAATCGACTTCACGATGCCTTAGAACCACAAGAAAATTGGGACTTTTCCTATTTTTACCGTGTTAAAGAAGAAGTTAAATTACGGTTAGCAAAATACAGTGATGATGAACGCTTTCCATTGTTACCTCAAAGTGCCGTCAGAGTTATTCGTGATGAGTTAGATGAAGATGGCATTGTTACACTTGATAATGGTGTATACAAAGTATGGTTTGCTCGTAACTACCCATGCTATCAAAATAACTCACTCTTGCTCGATAATGCACTCGCTACTATGGGCGCGGGGCTACCTTCAGCCATGCTCGCCAAACTTATCAATCCCAAACGAAAAGTCATTAGTGTGTGTGGTGATGGCGGCTTCATGATGAACTCGCAAGAAATGGAAACAGCTGTCCGATTAGATCTTAATATGGTTGTTATCATTCTTAATGATAGTGCTTATGGCATGATCAAGTGGAAACAAGAAGGGATGGGATTTAATAATTTTGGGCTAGATTATAACAACCCTGATTTTGTGAAATATGCTGAAAGCTATGGTGCAACAGGGCACCGCCCAACCAGTCACATTGAGTTCAGAAAAGTATTACAACAAGCCCTAGAATCCGATGGCGTGCATTTGATTGATTTAGCCGTAGACTATTCTCTCAATCATTCAATTCTAAACGAAGGTTTAAAAGAGAAAATCTGTATTTTATAAGGAGTGTCCGCCATGACTGATATTCAACATTACCCATTGATGATTGCTGGAATAATGAAGCCTAGCGAAACGCTACACGAAGTAATTTCACCCTATTCAGGGGAAATAATTGGTCGTGTCGATACAGCTAATGAACAAGATATTGATGAAGCACTGGTAGTTGCTCATGCTTTGTATGAAGATCGTAATAGTTGGCTAACGGTTCCACAGCGATTAGTCATTCTGGAGCGAGCTATAGCGCTTATGCAAGAACAATTTGAAGAGCTTGCATCTAATTCAGCTAATGAAGGTGGTAAACCGCTCATTGACTCAAGAATAGAAATGGCGCGCTGCATTGATAGCATAAAAATTTGCATAGATGAATTGAGGACTGAAAGTCCCAAGTCGGTTCCAATGGGCATTAATGCTGCTTCAGAACATCGCCTGACTCTACTTAAAAAAGAACCTATTGGCGTTGTCGTTGCAGTAAGTGCATTCAATCACCCTTTAAACCTGATTGCTCATCAAATAGGTCCCGCAATTGCTGCGGGCTGCCCAGTTATTATCAAACCAGCTGAAGATACGCCACTCTCCTGTTTCCGTTTAGTTGAGATTTTCCACCAAGCAGGACTACCTCCACAATGGTGTCAGGCTGTATTACCACAAGATCATCATGTTGCAGAAAAACTAGTCACCGATCCTCGCGTAGCATTCTTCAGCTTTATTGGTAGTGCAAAAGTGGGTTGGTATTTACGCTCCAAACTAGCACCAGGGACTCGTTGTGCACTAGAACATGGTGGTGTAGCGCCCGTCATAATGGCTGAAGATGCTAATTTAGAAACCGCTATTCCAGCGCTGTCTAAAGGCGCTTTTTATCACGCCGGCCAAGTCTGCGTATCTGTTCAACGCATCTTTGCACATGAATCTATTGCCAGAGATGTAGCTCATCAACTCAGCCAAGCAGCAGAAGCCCTTAACGTTGGTGACCCATTATCAGATCAAACAGAAGTCGGCCCACTTATCCGACCAAATGAAATAGTCAGAATTTCATCATGGGTACAAGAAGCGGTAGATATGGGAGCTGAACTACTCTATGGTGGGTACTCACTACCACATAATTGCTATTCTCCAACTGTGCTTTTCAACCCAAAAGAAAGTAGTAAAGTCTCAAACTCTGAAATATTTGGTCCTGTGGTTTGCATCTATCCATACAGTGATGTTGAGCAAGCTATTAGTATGGCAAACTCATTAGATGTTGCCTTCCAAGCCTCGGTATATAGTCAAAACATTGATACTGCAATGCATATCTCAAGTCGCCTGCACGCCTCCGCTGTCATGATTAACGAACACACCGCATTTCGTGTTGATTGGATGCCATTTGCCGGACTGAAAAAATCTGGTTTAGGCACAGGCGGGATCCCTTACACAATGGAAGATATGCAGATCGAAAAAATGATAGTCATTACTTCAAAAGGGATTCAATAGTAATTAACCTGAACTTTGGATAAGCACAGCCTCAACACTGAAAGGTGCTGAGGCTTAATTTCTAATTTAATTTAAAAGCAAAAGTGCAACACCCGTGCGAACTTCACTTCCGTTAACGGTAATTTATTTACTAGGCTGACAGCAGCTCTTTTAACGCTGTTGTAGCTAAAAGTACATTTTCTTTTCTGGCCGAATAGCCCATCAAACCAATACGCCACACTTTTCCTGCTAAAGCACCTAACCCAGCCCCGATCTCGAGGTTATAGTCGTTAAGTAATGCAGAGCGAACAGCGGCATCATCTACTCCTTCAGGGATCCAAACAGTATTAAGCTGAGGTAGACGGTCGCCTTCTTTTACAACAAAGTTGATGTCCATCGCTTCTAAGCTAGTTTTAAGGTTTTGATGATTAAGTGCATGTCGAGCCCACGCATTCTCAAGGCCTTCTTCCGTTAACATCACTAAAGATTCATGCAAACCATACAGCGTGTTAACCGGTGCAGTGTGATGATAGGCTCGTTTAGCCCCCTTGCCCCAGTAGCCCATAACTAGGTTTAAATCTAAGAACCAGCTAGTCACTGGCGTTTTACGATTTGTTAGTTTATGGATAGCTCTCTCACTAAAGCTAATTGGCGATATTCCAGGTGGTGCTGACAAACATTTTTGAGTGCCCGAATAAATAGCATCAATACCCCAGTCATCAACGCGCAATTCAGAACCTGCTAAAGAGGTCACCGCATCAACAATATTAAGACAACCATATTCTGTCGCTAAAGCACAAAGGGCTTTTGCATCAGATTGAGCGCCGGTTGATGTTTCAGCATGAACAAAAGCAACAATTTTAGTATCAGGATTCTCTTTTAATGCTTGCTCCACTTTATCGATACTAACGGCTTCGCCCCATTTGTCTTCAACAACAATAGCTTCACCGCCTAGTCTAACCACATTTTCTTTCATGCGATTACCAAACACACCATTGATGCACACAATGACCTTGTCACCCGGCTCAACTAAATTAGCAAAACAGGTTTCCATGCCCGCTGAACCAGGCGCAGAGACAGGCATTGTTAATTCATTTTCTGTCTTGAATGCGTATTTAAGCGCTTCTTTTGTTTGGTCCATCATTTCAATAAAGAAAGGGTCAAGATGCCCAATTGTTGGGCGAGCCATCGCTTGTAACACTCGCGGGTGAACATCAGATGGACCAGGTCCCATCAAAGTACGAACTGGAGGATTAAATGATTGCATAGATCTTCATATGGTTATGTTAGAAAGAAGTCATTATAATAATACCTATGTTGATTACTCAAGTATTATCGCAGAAGCTACCTAAGCATATCGTCATCCTTGGTGACGAGATGACCCGTCCATTTGAATGTGATGGTTTGAGTATGTACCGCCAAAAACCGCTTGCCGTAGTGTTACCTGAAACTGTTGAACAAATAAAACAAACACTTCTTCTGTGCAAGCAACATAACACCCCCGTTGTAACCCGTGGCGCTGGCACCGGCCTTGCGGGTGGTGCTTTGCCCTTAGAGAACAGTGTTGTTTTAGGCTTATCAAAACTTAATGCCGTTAAAAGTATCAATCCTAAGCAACAAACCGCCATTGTCGAGCCTGGGGTTCGCAATATAGTTATTAGTGAAGCCGTGGCTAAGCATGGACTGTATTATGCGCCTGATCCCTCCTCACAAATTGCCTGCACCATTGGCGGCAATGTGGCAGAAAATTCTGGTGGTGTACATTGTTTGAAATACGGCCTAACTGTGCATAATGTTATTGCCATCAAAATGTTTACGATTGATGGCGAAGAACTTAGCCTGCATCGTGATGATGAAGGCCTTGGTCTATTAGCCCTAATGAATGGTTCTGAAGGCCTGCTCGGCGTCATTACCGAAGTGACAGTCAAACTCACGCCAAAACCTGCCATTGCCCGCTTGATCATGGCAAGCTTTGATCATGTTCGTGATTGTGCCAATGCAGTATCCAATATCATTGAAGCAGGTATTATTCCTGCTGGCTTAGAAATGATGGATAAATTTGCCATTGAAGCGGCTGAAGATTATGCGCAGGCAGGTTATCCTCGTGAAGCACAGGCATTATTACTCTGTGAGCTAGATGGTGATGAAGATATAGTTGAGCAGGAAATAGCCTGTGTACTAAGTATCTTGTCCGAAGCAAGCACTATCAAATTGTCTGAAAATGAACGCGAACGGCTCGCCCTGTGGCAAGGTCGTAAATCAGCCTTTCCTGCTGTTGGTCGCTTATCACCAGATTATTACTGTATGGATGGTACGATCCCACGACGTTATTTGGCCGATGTACTAGAAAAAATCAATGAGCTGTCTAAACATTATGAATTGCGTGTAGCTAATGTTTTTCATGCTGGTGATGGTAATTTACACCCCCTCATACTTTATGATGCCAATATTGATGGTGAAATAGAAAAAACAGAAGCGTTCGGCACCGACATTCTTAAACTCTGTGTTGATTTTGGTGGTTCGATCACTGGAGAGCATGGCGTGGGAATAGAAAAACTTAATGCCATGTGTCACCAATTCACAGCGGCTGAACTTGATGTATTTCATCAAATAAAAGCAGTGTTTGATCCTGATTCATTGCTCAATCCTGGCAAAGCTATTCCCACATTACACCGCTGTGCTGAATTAGGACAAATGCATGTCCACAATGGCGAGTTGCCACATCCTGAATTAGAGCGGTTCTGATTATTATGCAAACCATTGAAGAAATACAGCAACACGTTCTATGTGGTGAGCCCGTACAGATTGTCGGCAATAACAGTCAGTTAAAATCAGGCCTTACCAATGTACTCTCGATGTCGCAATATGCAGGCTTAATTGATTATCACCCCGAAGAACTCGTGATGACCGTTAAGGCAGGCACTAAAATAAGTGAACTATCCCAAATTCTCGATGCCAAAGAACAAGCACTACCTTTTACTGTGCAAGGTGGCGATAATGCTACGATAGGAGGTGCTTATGCCATTGGAAGCCCCGCGTTACGTGACGCAGTATTGGGCGTTAAAATCATTGATGGTAAGGGACAAATTTTAAACTTTGGCGGTCAAGTGATGAAAAATGTAGCTGGATATGACGTTACTCGAATGCTCGTCGGCTCAAAAGGTAAGCTCGCCGTGATTTGTGAAGTGAGCTTTAGAGTATTACCCAAAGCCTATATCACTCAATCAAATTCACCCACAGCTGAAATAAACACGGTTAAGTCGGCGATTACACAACATATTGAGCAAGGCTTAAAAAATGTCTTTGATCCAAATGGGGTGTTTGTTTAATGCAAACAAAGTTGGACCAACAATTTAGCCAAACTCACAAAGGTAATAGAGCTGAAAACATTCTTCGCTCCTGCGTACATTGTGGTTTTTGTTTAGCAACTTGTCCAACATATCAATTAACAGGTAGTGAACTCGATTCTCCTCGTGGCCGGATTTACCTGATCAAATCATTACTTGAACAAAATAAAGTCAGCCAGAAAAGCCTGCAACATTTGGACAACTGCCTAAGCTGTCGTGCGTGTGAAACGACCTGTCCTTCTGGTGTTGAGTTTGCTGAGTTAGTCGATATTGGTCGAGAACTAGTCGAATACAAACGACCTATTTGGCAAAAAATAATACGTCATAGTGTGCGCTCACTTCTCACTACACCATCACTATTCAACATCATTGCCCCTTTATTTTGCCAATCAACTATCAAATCAGATGCCATAGAGACAGATGCAAAAAATGGGCGAGTATTATTATTAACCGGTTGTGTGCAGCCTGCACTAAGCCCCAATACCAACCATGCCACGAAAAATGTCCTCTCTAAGCTAGGCTACGCTGTCACTGAAACACCACAACAACAGTGCTGTGGTGCCATTAATCAACATACCTCAGCTCAAGATGCGGCTCTTGTCCAAGTAAAACAAAATATTGATGAATGGGAAAAGTTATTAGCATTAGGAATACAAACCATCATCTCTACAGCAAGTGGTTGTGGCGTGATGGTAAAAGATTACCCCAAACTTTTTGCATCCAATGATAGCTATCATCAAAAAGCAGTGGCCGTTGCTACAAAAACAAAAGACATTGCTGAATTTTTACTTGAACAAGATTTATCTGCCTTGTCTCCACAAAAAACAAAGATCTCATACCATGCTCCCTGCTCTTTACAACATGGTCAAAAACTACCTAATCTAGTTGAAAGTTTGCTGGAGAAATTAGGCTATGACTTATCACCAGTAGTAGACAGTCATTTATGTTGTGGCTCAGCAGGTACTTATTCACTATTCCAACCTGAAATGGCAAAACAATTACGTACTAATAAACTAAGTAATCTCAATGAATCCCAAGCTGAACTCATCGTCACCTCAAATATAGGCTGTCAGATGCACTTGGCAAAAGGCACGGCCACTCCAGTTAAACACTGGATTGAATTATTCGATACTTAAGAACTCTCAGCAAGTAAGGCATAATGATTATCGTTTGGCCATAAAAAAGCCCCAACACTGAAATAGTGCTGAGGCTTGATTATATATGGTGGGCCCACAGAGACTCGAACTCCGGATTAAGGGATTATCGGCAAACAACCGCCAACTTATCAACAATATGGTGAAACACCGTTAAGGCTCTCACCATTATCGATAGAAATAATTTTTACTCTGTAACTTGTACCCGTGAGGGAAAATCAATCGAGCCTGACCCTATTGGTTCCTTATTC
>ENA-OSET01001339-OSET01001339.1-sediment-metagenome-genome-assembly--contig:-NODE-1339-length-25682-cov-8.006483_pt1 | contig 25682 bp, 22 predicted proteins | sample MGYA00237882_ERZ534229 | MGnify/ENA primary metagenome ERZ534229 (study PRJEB26408, sample SAMN06266212) | sediment metagenome | isolation source: Hudson Canyon methane seep mesocosm | place... | reverse complement strand
AATATTTATCGTAATCAGGCACGAGCTTTTGCTAGCGATACACTTGCTTTGGCGCTGGCGCAAACAGCGGTTGCCATCAATGCCGATTGTGAGCTGGATATTAAACAGCGAACTTTCCTGTACATGCCATATATGCACAGTGAATCGCCAAAGATTCATACGGTTGCGGTTTCTTTATTCAAGCCACCAGAAATGGCGGACAATCTCGATTTTGAGCTGAGGCACAAGGTAATTATCGATCGTTTTGGGCGTTACCCGCATCGTAATGTCATCCTTGGTCGCAAGTCTACAGGGGAAGAAATTGATTTTCTTCAAACGCCTGGGTCATCATTTTGAAAATTAATCTGGTACAGGGGGGTAGGCTTTAAGCAAAGGGACGGTTCGGTAACATCACAAGATAGGTTAATTATCTATAAGATTTGTGGGAGTGAGCATCTCTAGAATACCTTCGAAAAGATTAACGTCATCAAAGTGACGACGTCCGATAAAAGCTGTCGCATGATGCCCCCATTGGCGCATGGCTCCCGGGTTTGGAATGCCCATGGGCCAGAATAGAAAACGTTCGCCGCGCTCAGTGCCATTTATGACCCCCGTTTGGTTATACAGACTGTGATTTTGTCCGTTGACATAAGTAAGAGAACGGAGGTGATCAGCGTGGTTAAAAGCATAGTATCGTCTTGTTGTAGCTATGGCTGTAGTCGAATATATTTTCTGGATATAGTGATGATTACTACTAATGCGAATAATGATTGGCTGATTTGTACTAAAGTTAAATTGCTGCTGCGGTGCGAATGCCGGCTCCCGAAATAGTGATGTGGATTTAGGCATGTGGGCGTATTGCGTTGGAAAGAAAAAATGATAGCAACCACAACTATGAATACTATCGAAAATAAGAGGATTACCATCAGCGTTCAGTGTTACTCGCCAGATAATACCGTCTAAATGTCCACCAAGCATATCTAAAGGCCACTCTTTAGGTCGAGCGGGAAACCAAATGCTGTAATTTAGTTGCAGTAAGGTTTTCGCTTGCATTCGTGTATACGAGATGTGCTGAAATACCACTGGCTTTGCCGTGTTTATCAGGATATTGTCATCATCACGCCATTGTGGGACGCCAATGTAATCATTTTTAGAGCTGGTATCAATTTCAAAGTGCGGTGCAAACTGAGCAAACAGTTTTTGTTGCTGGGGCTCTGTAGGTATGGGAATGTGCAAAGGATTTTCAGTGGACGTTTGTATAATTTCAGCGATTTGTTTACGACTAAGCTTTATCGTGTTGTCTTCAGGGGCATGAAGTATTAATTGTCCTTCAACCGCTAGCGAGAGCAAGGGACTAGTAAAGGTTGTTAATGCTTGTTGGTGCCAGCGGTATATGCCCATGCGAAAGGGTATGGCGGTGAGCGGATAAAGACCTAAAACTTGTTGCCAGGTGTTGTACTCAGATGGCACTATCGCGTTGCGTTTAAGTTCATTGCGCTTAAGCTCTTGGTTCAGCTCAAAGCGACGTAAGGCATAACTGCAGTATGTTAATTTAGATTGTATGGGAGAAATTGTAGGGAAAAAATCTGCTGTTAGCTGATCGAGTCCCCTGAAAGATTGCGGAGGTAAATTGTTGAGTTCTATCGACCAGTCCTGCAAACCAAGCGTTTGTAATAAATCTACCCAGCTCTCAAATGGTTGATTCTGTACTTCAGTTCGAAAGCTGGATAATAGTCGATTGACACGTAAATAAGGAAAATTGGTAATACGTGCATTTTGAGCATCTGTTGCCCCAGCGTCTGAGATAGTCCGCTCGGTAACGCTAATTAGCTGCCTGCAATTTTGAACAATTATTGGCTCATATGACTCATAATCGTTTTTTAAATAAGCAGGGTGACAGGCACAGAGGCTTAGCGAAGCTAGGATGATTATTTTAGCACGCGGGTTCATGGCTTTATCTCACCATATATGCATAAAATAACCATCTGCATGTTCAGGTCTTGTAACTGAACCGGCCTTTTTAGAGGGACAAAGACAGGAACTTATAAATTCCATGTCATGCTCGTTGCTTTTAATGAATCTGTCAGAAATTAGGTTCGCCATGGGTGCGAAGGTAAATCCGCAAGGCCAATGACATCAACGGCGGCCTTGGCGACTTGATGATCATTTTCCACCGAGCTGCCGCTCACACCAATGGCTCCGATTAGAATACCGTCATTATCGACGATAGGTATACCGCCGGGAAACGTGATTAAGCCATCATTGGAGTGCTCAATGCCGTAAAGTGGCGCGCCTGGTTGCGAAAGTTCACCGATTTGCCCAGTGTTCATACCAAAAAAACAAGCGGTTTTGGCTTTTTTAATGGCAATATCAGAACTACCAAGCCAAGCCCCGTCCATTCTGACGAACGACTTTAAGTCAGCACCGGAATCAACAACGGCAATACACATTTGGACGCCAATCTTTTGCGATTCAGCAACCGCTGCAGCGATGGCCGTTTCTGCTTGTTCATAGCTTACATGCATGATCTTTCTCCCAAGATTTATAATGGTGAAGGTGTAGCTTCAGTTTAGGGCAATTTGATTATTACGTGCCTAGGTCAACAGTTTTGTTTTTCACAGGTACGAAGGCTGGTGCAATCTCGTCAATTTCTATGTTTTGAGACCGTAGCTTGCTTCTAATAGCCCAAAATCAATAACCTGCCTTATCCTATACTCTAGGGTAAGCTGACTGTCAATATAACTATGGAAAAACCAATCTATTCCACTGGTAGGTTTTAGGCAAGTTGACGATGAATTTAGCGTGGTGTTGTGCTAAGGTTTCAGCAGGAATATGTAGGCGGAGTTAAGGTATATCAAGAGCTAGGGAGGTGCAGGTACGATTCAAGGGATCTTGAAAAATAGTTCCTAGGAGAGGCTATCTGGATATTTAAAGCCAATTCATAAACGTTCCTGATTACCTGCAATCTTCAGCTACCTTGAAAGATATTTTTAAACCAAATGAGTTGCCATTGTAGTTTGTATGTAGTCTACGGAATGCAGGAAAGGCTGCTTCGAATTCCCCTGTATTTCACTTTGTGCCCTATGAGTCACAGCTCCATAACGGGCTACAAGAGATTCTGCTTATAGGCTGAAAGCTATAACGTAATTAGGGAAGTGTTTACACTGAATTTTTAAAGGGAATATGTAGTAGAGCTTGAATTAAAGAGAATATGAAGACTCAGGCTAATGAGTAATGCGCTAATAGTATTTTTGAGAAGAGATTTGTTTTTAGGTAAGAATGACTACCTTATTCATGGCTAGGGTAGTCATTCTAATTTTATTGAATTTAAACAATTTCTTGATATTTTAGTTGCTTATTCGAAAGTGTTTTTTGATGCGATTCTTCTTTCATTGGCAGCATCAAAGGCTTGTTCTGACACTGATGATCCCGCTGACATATCCAAGTGCTCAGTTTCTCTGCCTTTTAGGATAAAAACTCCAACAACAGCAATTAAAATGATACCGCCGATATAGTAGGTTGAGTAATCTTTTGTTTGTTCTTCAGCCATTTGACTTTCCTCGTTATTATTTTTATAAAAAACTATGCAGTGCATAGTCGAGGCATTATTTATTATTATTTTTATGCCTCTTCTTATGTCGGTGAGTAAGGTACTCAAAAGCGACGGGTGTATTTTTATCATGAATAATAGTTTCGTGTCAAAACTATTTTTTTTGTGTGGGTATTATTGTTGCCATTTTAGATGGGGAATCAAGTGTGGTTTTTATTAGTTATTGATATTTATTAACTTTTTATATGGCTATTTTTTTATATTATAAAATTATGATATTTATTGTCGTGCTGACATCATACTGTCATTAATTTTTAGTAAAAGTAGACTAACTTATCAATAAAAATTCCTATTCCACGATTACTTATGCCAAATAAAGAATTTATCAGCAGTAAACCAACCGAATCCATTACCGAACTGCCAAGTAAAGGGTTAACAAAAGAAGATTTTGTACATAGTTTTAAAGAATATTATGTGCATTTACTGGGGCGAGAGATAGATAACCGTCATGCCCATTATGCGTATGAGGCGCTAGGATTAACTGTCCGTGATCGTTTGATGGAGCGTTGGAAGGAAACGCATAGCACCTATAAACAGGCTAAATGTAAGCGAACGTTTTATTTGTCTATGGAATACCTGATGGGGCGCTCTTTAAGTAATGCGATGCTGAACTTAGGCGTTACCGGTGTGGCTACTCAAGCTATGTATGATTTAGGTATAGAAATCGAAGAGTTGATCGACAGCGAGCTCGATGCAGGATTAGGAAATGGCGGGCTAGGTAGATTAGCAGCTTGTTTTATTGATAGTTGTGCGACGTTGCAATTACCAGTGATTGGTTATGGTTTACGCTATGAATATGGCATGTTTACGCAAGTGATTGTTAACGGTGAACAACAAGAAAAACCAGACCATTGGTTAAGATTGCGTAATGTATGGGAAATAAAACGGCAGGAGTATGCGCATCGGGTCCGTTTTGGTGGGCGTACTGAAATGCAGACAGATATGAATGGCGTACAGCACTTTATCTGGGTCGATACTCATAATGTTCTAGCTGTTCCTTATGATACGCCTATCCCTGGCTATCAAAATAACACGGTCAATACGCTGCGTCTGTGGAAGGCTGAAGCGACTGAAGAATTTAATTTAGATGAATTTAATTCTGGGGATTATGCCGAAGCGGTTGCTGACAAAATCGGTGCAGAAAACATTACTATGGTGCTGTATCCCAATGATGCCAATGAAAATGGTAAATCTCTGCGCTTGCGTCAACAGTATTTTATGGCTTCAGCTAGCTTACAGGATGTCATTGCTCATTGGACTGGCATATACGGCGAAGATTTTAGCTTATTTGCTGAAAAAAACTGTTTTCAATTAAATGATACGCATCCTAGTATTGCAGTTGCTGAATTAATGCGTTTATTGATGGATGAACATGGCTTATCTTGGGGAAAGGCTTGGGAAATCACTCGTAGCGCTATGGCCTATACTAACCACACTTTACTACCTGAAGCTTTAGAGAAGTGGCCTGTGCCTCTTATGCAGGCTTTATTGCCGCGTTTAATGGAAATTATATTTGAAATTAATGCTCACTTTGTCTGCGAAGTATCGGCTAAATGGCCGGGAGATACGGATAAACTAGCGCGCATGTCGATTATAGGAGAGGGCGGACAAAAACAAGTACGCATGGCTTATCTAGCGATTGTCGGTAGTTTTTCTGTTAATGGTGTCGCTGAGCTACATTCCAAGCTATTACAGCAAAATTTATTTGCTGACTTTTATGAGCTGTGGCCTGATAAATTCAATAACAAAACCAATGGTGTCACGCCGCGCCGTTGGCTAGCTGGCTGTAATCCTGAATTAGCAGCACTGATTACTAAAACGATTGGACTCGATTGGGTTACTGATTTGTCATTACTAAAAAAACTAGCTCCCTACGCTGAAGATGCAAGTTTTAGAAAGCAGTGGCAGGCGATTAAACAGTCAGCAAAGCAAAAATTGGCTGATTATAAAAAGCAAGAACATGGTATGGATATTAATGTTAATGCTATTTTTGATGTTCAGGTGAAGCGGATTCATGAGTACAAGCGTCAAGTCTTAAATATGCTGCATGTCATTCATTTATATAATTGCATTAAACACGGTGAAAATAATAATAGGGTGCCGCGCTGTGTGTTAATTGGCGGTAAAGCCGCGCCTGGTTATGAGATGGCAAAAACCATTATTAAACTGATTAATAATGTTGCTGCAGTGATCAATGGCGATCCGGATATGCAAGGCAAGTTAAGCCTGATGTTCTTACCTGATTACAATGTTTCTGCCATGGAAAAAATCTGTCCTGGGGCTGATCTATCCGAGCAGATTTCTACCGCCGGCAAGGAAGCATCGGGTACGGGTAATATGAAATTGATGATGAATGGCGCGTTGACGATTGGTACTTTGGATGGTGCTAATATCGAAATTCGTGAAGAGGTGGGTGATGAAAATTTCTTTTTATTTGGTTTGACTGAAGAGCAAGTTGTTGCGCGACGTGAACATTATGATCCGGAATCGCTTATTGATCAGGACGAGGATTTACAGCAGGTTATGAAGCTGTTGGAATGTGGTCATTTCAATCAACTTGAGCCAGGTATATTTAACCACCTGATTGGATCACTTAAAGAACCTGCCGATCCTTGGATGACCTTGGCTGATTTTCGCAGTTACATTGATACTCAAGCACGTGTTGAAGATGCCTATCGTGATCAAGAGCACTGGACGCGCATGAGTATTATGAATGTAGCGCATAGTGGGAAGTTTTCATCTGAGCGTACCATTAATGAATACAATCAGGATATTTGGAAATTGCAAAAACTACCGGTTAAGCATAAGAGGTCTGGGTTAATCAGTTTGGGTGAGTGACTTGTTTTATTCTTATGGTTTTATTTGAAGGTTCGTGAGTTTCAGCGTTATTGATTATGAAGGTATTTGTGGGAGGCAATGCTGTTGACTTAAGCCCTCTCTTGTTGGAGAGGGTTGGGTGAGGAGAATAAAATCATGCAGTTATAATCCCTCCCTGATCATACTTTATCATTCCAATCGCGCCAGCTTAGGAATGTTTTGTCACTTCAATTAAAGCAAAAACAAGTTTTTTCATCATTGAGTCGCAACAAAAACAGGTATTATGTTTGAAGTGGTGGGCAAAAAAACTCTGCCCACCCTACAGGGCTAGACCGAGATATTAATTTTGCTGGCAACACACCTATTAAGGTGAAGAACCAGTAATGCGTCTATCTCTACAGAGTCTCATTGCGTGCTTTTAACACTCGGTGCTACAAATCCGCTTTACTGCGCTCACTTTTCTTTTAAGGAACATATATGAACAAATATTTATTGTATTCATTACTTTTTTTTATCTTATCTTGCAGCCACTAACCAGCTTTGCGTTAAGCCTAGACGAGCAAGTAAATGATATAGAATCATCGAACAAGAACGCTCAAAAAAAATATCTGATATTTTTAATGAATACAAAAAATCGGTAAAAATAACAACTGGAGAACCAGAAGTTATCGCTAGCACTGAAGATAAAGTAATGATCCATATGGATGTTTTTGTAGGGATGATAGATCCAAATTTAATAACAAAAATTAATCATGAACTTATACAACATCCCCTCCACGTCGAGAGAAGAAAGTATATTATGAATGACTATACCCATTTGCAAGTATGGCCTCGTGAATGGAACAGTGCAGCTTGGGAAGCGCTAACTAAAAATGGACTACTAGCAGAAATAACTTTTTTAAATAGTAAGAAATCAATACCATTATTTGGTAATTTTAGTTCTAGTAGCTTGACTACTGTGCATATGATAGAAGAAGAAGAATTTAAGCTGACGTTTATAGTTGATAAGAAAAATTTAAAAATTAATCCTACACCAATAATTAGGTTTGTTACAAAAAAATGTGATAAGAAAGGTAGAAAATATTCGTGTAAATGGTAGTGCATAACATGTAAAACTATACCAAGCTCCTGACCAAGGCTTTTATGGTATATAGCTATCAGGTCGATATTTTAAAAAAATCTGAAGAAAAATGATGATTAATCCTGTAGATATATTAAGCATGAATGGTGAGGTAAACAATAAACGAAACCCTTATATAAATGCAAAAGGTCAACGTGAATTAAAGAAATCAATAGTTGCATTTGTTGATATTCTTGGGTTTAAAGAGCTTGTTATAAATGCAAAAAATGAAGGAAGATCTAAAAATTTATTTGACAGCTTTTATAATGCTTTATCAACTTGGTCTAATCACATAAAAGATATGAATAATATGGCATCAGATGTATCTTTTTCTCAAAAAAAAGATACATATATAATTCGTATTTTTACTGACTGTATTTTAATTGGATCCCCAATTAAAATATCTAAAAATAAATATACCATAGAAGGGGAAAATGAGTTGTGGGAGATACTGTCAATTCTTTATCTTTTTCAATTAGAAATGGTAAGTCATGGGTACTTTGTTCGAGGTGCTATTTCAGTTGATGAGTTATATATGGATGATGTAATTATTTATGGGAATGGGATTATTGATGCTTATGAAGCAGAATCAAAACAGGCCAAGTTTCCACGAATAATTTTGACAAAATCCGCCGAAAGCATGTTCTTGGAAATTAATAAAGGATTTGTTGCTAAGCAATCTGAAAATTATCTAAACCAGTATTTGAATAAAGATAGTGATGGGTATTTGTTTTTGAACTACCTTGAGTCTATCAAAATTGGTGACTCTGATTTTCAGTTTACGGAGCACTTGGAAAAGCATCAGAATATGATAAAAAAGAACCTACGCAAACATAATAGCACCCCTCATCTTTTAGAAAAATATATATGGGCAGCTAATTACCATAATTTCTTTTGTAACCAACCTCCTAGTTATGAAAAATACATAATTGATTTGACTGAATATCAAATGAATGTAATGAAATAGACAAATTAACCGGAGCATTACTTTATCTAGTCGCTATTTTTACGCAGTGGTTTTGAATGATTATAGCGATAAACTCACTGGCATTTTACTCAACCGCAAAGATCAATGAGCTACCACTACCAGCTAGTTCTAGCAACTCAAGTCTCCTATGATGCGAGCATATTATTTGCTCCATCTTGGTGACCCACGATTTCAAATTATCGGAACCTAATCGAACCGATAAGTTATAAATAACAACTACTTAGCAGGTTTAGTGGTGGAGATGGCGATTTCCCCCGTCTCTACCGTTATTTATATTTAGTGGTCGTCCGCTTTTGGCTGAAAGTGATCATACGGGTTTGGCCAGCGTGTAATTGAAAAATAAGTGACACCAATGATCACTATTGATCCTGTCGAGAAATCACTTTTACAAAGAATAAGGTTTGTCATAACCGGCTAGTTTGCCCCCTTCTTTTACTATAAACTTCACATAGGCTGCGAGTGAAAAATTGGATTGTATGTCTATCCCAGCAGTCAGGTGGAGCGTCTTGTCATGCTTTTTTACTCATGGTATTGTGTATTTTTTAAATAATTATACACATAAATATTATGAGAACAAATATTGTAATAGATGATAATTTAATGGCTAATGCTCTTAAAGTTACTGGATTAAAAACTAAAAGAGATGTTGTAGAGGAAGGTCTTAAATTAATAATACTTAGACAAAACCAGCAGGCAATACGTGGATTACGCGGGAAAATAAAATGGGAAGGAGATTTAGACGAAATGAGAACTGATAATGATATTAGTTGATACTAGCATTTGGATTGACTATTTAAATGGTAAAGAAAGCTCACTCACAAATATTCTGGACAAAGCTTTAATTGGTGGATTAGTTTCGATCGGTGACTTAATTCTTTTGGAAGTTTTACAAGGAATCAAATCTGAACAAGAGTACAACAAAACAAGAACAGCCCTTGCGACATTAGAACAATATGAAATGTTTGGACATACTATGGTTGAAAGATGTGCAGAGAACTTCCGTTTTCTTCGCAAAAAAGGAATCACTATCAGAAAGACAAATGATGTAATAATTGCTACCTTTTGTATCGAAAACAATTTCCCGCTTCTCTTTGGCGATCGTGATTTTATACCATTTGTTGATCACCTTGGGCTAATTCCCGCTAGCTAAAAAACATAACAAGAGACTGTCTCGGTCTGGCTATTTTACACTAGCGCAACTCGGTGAAAATTTTGTATGACTGATGCTAAGACTAGCAAGCATCAATCATACAGCAGCTAGTAATGATCAGCTTACTTGTCTTTGCGCATTAATTTCCAGACCCTCACCCGTAACCTCTGACTCGGTCATCTGCCATTTAATTAGTTCTATAGTGCCATCATTGTGCTCCACAATCGCGGTACAACTTTCTACGAAATCTCCCGTGTTGATATATAAAAAACCGTCCATATCTTTAATTTCTGCGTGATGTATATGACCGCAAATAACGCCATCGAGATTTTGGTCTTTAAGGGTGTTGACGATACTCTCTTCGTAATCAGAAATAAATTGCACGGCATTCTTCACTTTGAACTTTACATAAGCCGCGAGGGAGAAGTTAGATTGGATGCCTAGCTTCTTTCTAGTGGTGCGAATAATCCGGTTAACCCAGAGCAGGAAGTCATAGCCGTCATTGCCTATCTTGGCAATCCACTTGTGACATTGAGCAATAGTGTCGTACTCATCACCATGAACAATAAGGAATTTCTTTCCGGCAGCGGTAGTATGTACATCTGTTTTTTTGACTGTGATGTCACCAAAAACATAGTTATCGTATTCTCTGACATTTTCATCATGATTGCCGGGTACATAGATGACTTGAGTGCCATGCCGCGCCTTACGCAGGATCTTTTGAATAACCGTATTATGATCAGTAGGCCAATACATTTTCTTGGAAAGCGCCCAAAAATCGATAATGTCGCCGACTAAATAAAGGGTTTCGCTCTCGTTGTATTTTAAAAAATCGAGAAGCACATCAGCTTGGCATTGAGTAGAGCCTAAATGTAAATCTGAAATCCAGATGGTTCGATAGGTAGTAATCATAATCAAACTCTTAGTATTTTAATGTACGAAAAATTTTCTTTATTGCCAAGATCGGCTACTAAAACAGTTTTAATACTATCAGAGGTAGATGAAATTTATGTTACAGGCTGTAAATAGTCATTCTTTTTAAATGGGAATGTAAGTATCATCCAGTCTGGATACCCAGATATAGAAAAAAGTTTCTATAAGGATCTGTGGCAATATCTTGGTGTCACGCTTAAAAAATTAGCTTTGCAGAAAGAATGTAAAATTGAAGAAGGGCACTTGATGTTGGATCATGTGCGTATTTTAATCTCGATTCTTCCAAAATACTCAGTGTCACAGGTTGTAGGATTTATTGAAGGAAAAAGTGCCATATCAACAGCACGAACCTAAATGGGGCGAAGAAAGAATTTTACGAGATAGAAACTTTGGGAAAAAAGCATAAGAAACAGGGAAACACTTGGCTATATCAGACTCACTTTGCTTGTCTATTTCAATCGCATTGAATACTTTTTTCAGGTATCGACTGAGTAAGGAACGAGATTTCAATAAACCCCGAAACTTTGTGTAGCTCGTATGAAGCTTGCGGAATACAGAAAGTTGAATGCACTGCGCGTCCTGTATTCCGTAAACTCCATACAGGCTACATTAGAACGTAAACTTTCGGGTATTATTAAGTTTGTATTTCTAAGGGGCTGGCACAAAAAAATTTTTGGTAAGTGAGAATAGGGAAAGCTATATTATATTGAATTGTGATTTATTAACTGATGTTACGCAGTAGTTTAAGATTTTGCTAAAATGTTATTCATGAATAAGACAACTATTTTTGATTTATACACAGACTATTTGCAAACGTCGTTTAGCTACACAACTGCGACGGGTCTATCCGACTTATTGGACGGTGAGCTTAGTCATGACCAAGTCACTCGGTTTCTTGCAGAAAAAGACTATACCTCCGAAGATTTATGGAAATCTATTAAAAAAGAAGTTCGTGAAATTGAAGATGATGACGGCGTTTTGATCTTTGATGATACGGTTCAAGAGAAGCCGCACAGTAAAGAGAATAATTTAATTAGCTGGCACTTTGACCACACGGTTAATCGCTCATTAAAAGGGATTAATTTATTGAATTGTCTCTACTCAGCTAAAGGGGTAGGTTTGCCTGTCGCCTTTGAATTGATTGAGAAATCACTTTGCTATAGTGACGTAAAAACTCGAAAGGAAAAAAGAAAAAGTCCGATAACTAAGAATGAACAGCTCCGTGAGATGCTGCTTACCTGTCGCCGAAACCAATTGAAATGGCGATATGTATTAGCGGATAGTTGGTTTTCTTCTTCGGAAAACATGAAGTTTATTCACAACAATCTCAAGAAACAGTTTATTTTGGCGTTAAAAAGCAACCGTTTAGTGGCTTTAACACAGAAAGATAAGTTAGAAGGTCGTTATGTGCGAATCGACTCGTTAGACTGGTCAAAAGAGTCGGTGCTTGGATGGATTAAAGGGCTAGAATTTTCTGTTTTTTTTCACCGTCAAGTCTTTAAAAACAAAGATGGAAGCACAGGGTTACTCTATTTGATCAGCAATGATGTTGAAGCAACAAAATCGACTATTGAAGCAACCTACCAAAAACGGTGGAAAGTGGAAGTCTTTCATAAAAATATTAAGTCTAATACCGCTTTAGCAAAATCGCCCGCTAAAACAGTCAGAACACAAAGTAATTACATTTTCATGTCACTTTATGCGGGCGCTTTGTGGAGTGCTTAAGTATAAAAAAGGGGCTCAATGCATTTGCATTGAAGCGTAAATTGTATTTGAAAGCAATCCGTCAAGCATTCGACGAACTGCAAATTTTAAAACAAGCGACTGCGTAACATCAGTTATTAATGCGGGAAATGTAATATTGCGTTACATTGAAAGAATTTACATAGGTAAACACTATGATTGGTAATGTAAAAAATGCACTAACGGGAACTTATCATTCTGTTAGTAAAAATCACTTTTCATGGTATCTAGCAGAGTTCTGCTATCGCTTTAATCGACGGTTTCAGCTGGAATATATGATACCTCGGTTCGTCTTGTTGCTGTTAAATAAGGTGAGTAATCAGGAACAGTTTTATCGTTTGTCGACCTTAACTGGCTGCTAAAAATACTTCCACTTATGCTTATATTGACCAGAACTGAATATAAACAAGAAAAATTTAGCCAAAATCATGCGCAATAAGGCTGAAAATATCCTTGCTATAGTCGCGCTAGGTTTTTGTCTAAATAGTTGCACAACGCCTTCTGACAAATTTTCCAGACAGGCGCTGGATTATAATTTCCAGCAGCAACCAATTGATACCCCCACATTCAGACATCAAATTTTTACAAATCAGGCAGCAGAACAGTATCGAAAACTAAATACACTGCATGTTTATCTGGATGGAGATGGCTCACCTTGGATAAATAAACGTCGGCTTGCTCGCGATCCAACTTCCAGAAATCCGTTAATCTTACGCTTAATGCAATTGGACCAATCTCCTTCCATTCTTCTAGGTAGGCCCTGCTATCATGGATTAAACAAAGCACTTGTTTGTCAGCCTAAATATTGGACTTCGCATCGCTACTCTCTTCAAGTTGTAGAGAGCATGGCATTAGCTTTAAATTTGTGGCTTAAAGACAAAGACTATAAGCAAGTAATCCTAATAGGTTATAGCGGCGGTGGCGTGTTAGCCATGTTAATAGCAAAGCAGGTTGCCAAACTAAAAGCAGTAGTAACTGTCGCGGCAAATCTGAATGTCTCAGAATGGAGTCGATACCATGGTTATAGCCCCTTATATGACTCCTTAAACCCGGCAGAACGAGCAAAGGATTTTTATTTCCATCAGTTACATATCGCCGGTGCTGATGATACAGTCGTACCCGCTTATATAATCGAACAATTTGCTAACAAGCAGTCAAATGCAGAATACCTATTACTTGCAGATCAAGATCACCGCTGTTGTTGGGCTCAGGTCTGGCCTGAAATTCTTGAGTTATTCTAAGTATCTCAATAAAAGCCAGGCTATCAACATCCATAAGAATCATCGGGGCGTTAGAGTTTACAATATTGAAGTAGTCATGTAAGTTGGTAACCTACTCGTTGTATAGGTGATTGTTATGAATTACTATCATCAACTAATAGTTGTAGTAACAGGTCTTATATTAAGTTCCTGTAGCCAAGGTCTGTCTCACAGCCAGGTTTATACTGATCAGGAAATGCGGGGTATGGCTGCAAATATCGATAAGCAGTTAATCGTAGATTGTGTTCCTCCTCCCAAAGTGAGATCTCGAGGTGGCTCAGTCTACCTGAAAAAAAGTAATCCATTACGTACCTCGGTACTTTCATGTCGCAATAGAGGTGGTGAGTTCACGGTTAATGCAGATCGGCAAACTCGGTTGGAAATCTGGCAAGCCAAAGCCAATGCTGGAGATGTTGAAGCACAAACTTATGTTGGTGAAATATACGAAAAAGGCCTAGGCACTGACCCTGATTATGCTTTTGCAGCTGTCTGGTATAAAAAAGCAGCTGAGCAAGGATCTAAACGCGCACAAAATAACCTAGGCTTTCTATATGAAAAAGGTCTGGGAGTCACTAAAGATCACCAGCAAGCTTTGAAATGGTATCAAAAGGCTGCGGGTATAAATCAGGCGCCAGTTATAAAGCTAAGCTCAAGTGATATTAAAGAATTAGCTCAGCTACGCAAAGAAATTGGCCTAAAAGCCAGTGAAGCCGAAGAACTACACCTGCAACTGGAACTGGTTCAGGCTCAAATCCAGTCAGCAAAATTGCAGACTACTCAAGTCGAAACTGCTCAAGCGCGAGTTCTCAGGCCTACACAAAATAATAACCAGGCTTTGCTAGCAGAAAATAGAATTGAAAGCCAGCGCCTGCAAGTGCAAAACGAGCAATATACTGGGCGTTTAGCATTGCTGAATAATAAAATTCAAATACTTGAAATTGAACTAAAGAGTGCTAACCAGAACCAGGAAAAGCAAGCTGAATTAATCCTGAAAATCAATCATAAAACCCAGGAAACTGAGCAACTTGAAGTGTCTTTAAACGAATCGAAAAGGCTGTTGTTACACAGTCAAAATGCTATAACTACAATAGATAAAATCCATAATACTCAAAACAAACAACAGACAGAGCAGATAGCAGCATTAAATCGAATTATTACCCAACTTAAATCTCAACTGACAAACACAAATAAAACATTAGAGATTGATAAGAAAATCTTCAGTCAACAGTTCTGGAAAGGAGTGAACTTTGGTAATTATTATGCGCTTATCATCGGTAATAATCAGTATAACAATCTATCCAAATTACGTACGCCGATTAATGATGCGCAACGCCTAGACAAAATTCTCAGGCAGAAATACAGTTTCAAAACGAAACTCCTGCTAAATGCGACACGTACAGATATGTTAGATGCATTAGGTGATTATCGCGAAACTCTGAGTCCCGAGGACAGTCTGCTTATATTTTATGCTGGACATGGCACGTTAACTGAGGCCAGAGGTTATTGGCAAGGGGTTAACTCGACTGATAATCGTATTTCTGACTGGATTTCCAATGTTGATATTACCGATCAACTGGAGCAAATGAGTGCAAAACATATCCTAGTCGTGGTCGATTCCTGTTACTCAGGCGCTATATCGCGGGGATCTATTGAAGACCTAAACCCGCAAATGAATGAAACAGATAAATTAAGCTGGATTAAACAAAAACTATCACTGATTTCACGTATCGCGATAACTTCTGGTGGGCTTTACCCGGTTCCGGATGGTGCAGGTAAGCATTCAGTTTTTGCCCACGCTTTTATCAGTCATCTGGAAAACAATAAAAGTGTCTTGGGAGCACGTTCGGTATTTGAAGTTATTGAACCAAGAGTCATTAGTAGAGCACAAAACTCAGATTCCGGTCCCGAATATGCTAGATTAATCGCAGCTGCAGACGAAAATGGTGAATTCTATTTTAAACCTGTAAACATATCAACGAACAATAGCCGGTACCGTTATGCCAGTTTATTATGGAAAACCACCTACTAGGGAACAAGCCTATGAAGGGAATATTCGACAAATTAAAAAATTCTGCCAATTCGCTGATGGTCAATACCAGCCTGATATCCATGATACTGTATATTCTGGGTTATCTGTCCATCCGCTTTCACCTCACCGTACTGGGTATAGGTACTGACCTGACAATTGTAGATGAAAGGTATTTATTTACCGGGGCGCGGTTTGTTATTTTTTTAGTTAGCACCATCCCCTCTCTGTTATTTTTGATCATTCTCGCCGGGAGTATTATTTACTTACCTCTCATGATTTTCCCTAGCTCACTGAAACTACCTGTCTGTACCTGGTTGACAAAATACTGGCTAGCTTTTAAAAACTGGTGGGCACAGAAGGATCGCCTATTAATTGCAGCGATTATATTAGCTGTTTTGGAAATTCAGTTGCTGATGCGCCAGAGTTTTTTCATTAGCAACCTGCTAGTCGCGACTGATTTCTCTGGGGTTCCCGAATTTCTTCGACATTTAATGCGCCAGGGAAATGGTCATTTGCTTACGCTTTTTTTTATGCTAATAACCGGATTCTGGGTATTATCCTGTTGCCTTTATGCTTTGAGTTTAGAGATAACCCAGCAAACCCCTAGGACTAAAATTTTCCAGGCAATTATGGGCTTTTTAGTTATGCTGCAGTTTCTTTTATTACCAGTCAATTATGGTAGCTTATATGTTGATAAAACCATGCCTAAAGTAAACAATCTGAGCAGCAAGCAGGGCCTTAAAGCTGGAGAACAGGCCTGGCTAGTTTGGGAAGGCAGTAAAGGCAATACCTACCTAGTATGGAATAAACTTAAAAAATCGCGCGTACTAGTTTTGATCCCAAAGGCTGATATCAAAAGCGTTGAAATTAGTGCATACGACCCCTTAATAAGCATGATTATGCAGTAATGAACCTCTGATAAGGAATACAAATGATAAGCAATAATAACTCTTTACTTTTTTTTTCAGCCCTTTGCTACTGTTTTTCATTTTCTACTCTAGCCGCACCGGCTCAGACTGATAGCTTCTTGCAGAAACTATTAAGAATTAGTGGTATTTCCGCAACTCCACAGAGAATGCGTGGCGAAGAAAAGGGGGAGCCAGGGCAGATATGGCTGGTTAATATTGAGAAACTTAACCCAGTACACGTAGGTAGTGGCAATGATTTCCACTCACCGGTATTCTTACCGAACGACACTGGCTTATTAGTATTGAGGCAAGACCAGGTTATTGAAGTTTCTTTAGCAGATGCAGTTCAGAAACCCTTGTTTCAGATACCGGGGATTATTAAAATCATTGGCTTCGATCAATCTGATGATAATCACGTCCTGATACTACTGAATGATAATCAACTAGAACTAGTATCCATGGATACAGGGTCAAGAGAAAAAATCACCTATCCAGCTGGCGATGAAGCAGAGTTATTCTTATCGCATATAAAGAGCTGGGACAGAGTTTATGGTGATACCCGGGTTTATGTTAAAACCCGGCGCAAACGAATGATACTGGGTCAGCGTTCTTTTAGTAATGTCTATTACCAATATAATCAACAGCCAATTGACCTAAGTCAATGCAAAAAAAGAAGTTGCAGTCAGCCATCGTTATCCTATGATGGGAACAGCGTTGTATTTATTAAATCAAACTAGTGCAGCACCAATTTAACTGTGATGGATAGAGTTAACATAATGGTGCTAATTTACAATGTCAATGCTCAGTTACCCACTCCTCTTTCTAAGAGTGGGGCTGAACTAAAGAGTTCATGCAAGATCAAAAATCCACCCGCCCACCCAAGGTAAATCCGTAACTACTAATATTGTTATAACCAATTAACATATCGTAGGCTAAAAATGCGGTAATACCATAATCCAAAGTAGTGGTTACCGAAGTGCCAAAGGTAAAGTAGTCTCGATCCGGATTTTCTGTAATTATCGTGTAAGTTTCATTCTGATCCGTCACCCCAGTAAATCTGGTAGTAATTGCACGTCCATGGTCTTCAAATTCATGATGCCATTCACCTCGAACCTGTGGAATAAGCACTCCCCAAGGAACATCGAAATTATAGGCAAACAATGCACCCAGTGTTGTTTTTAGAGAAGTTAAGCTCTGAGCATCATATCTCGCAGTCCAGCCTTCTGTGGAACCTATCTCCTTTTCTTCATAGGCATCAATATCTGTACCAAGATAGCCTACACTTACGTAAGGCTCTACGACCAATCTCTGGAAATTAAAGCCATATCCAGACGTTAAATTAAATCCGTATTGACGTCCCCCAGGAGTTCCTTCCAGCTTTGCATTGACTCCGGTATAGTTAACATTACGTGTTATGTTATAGTTGTTACCGCCATAAAAGGCCATAGCATCGACATAGAAGTCATCCGTAATATTATAACTGGCATAGATTGAGCCATTAAATAGATCTGCACCTAAGTCCCCACCATTATTTACATAATCACCACTAGTACTTAAATAAGTAAAAGCTGTTCCCAGAATAAAATCCTGTGTAATAGCATAGTCAAAACCTATAGTAACGCCTAGATTATTATAGTCATAGCCCTTAGATTCTTGAATTGTGGAATCTACATTACCAAAGCGAAAGATTCCATTGGCCCATAGGCCAAACTTACTAAAATCATCACTACTCGCAGCCCCCTTGTTTATCAATGAAAGTCCTGCCATCTTGCTCAGATCATCAAAATTTTTCTGATTACTAACCTTTGTTGTTACCGGTTGACTACGTAAAAAGGTCATTCGGCTCATTACTGGTTGATTGGCACTATTAGTTCTATTAGCATTTGTTTTTGGTGCTCCAGTTTGTTCTGGAGAGATTTCTTCAATCTCTGAATCCGATAGACCACTACATGCTACGGCTGTATAAGCATTGCTTTCACTCTGACCACATGAGGTATTAATATACCCTTGCATTGAGGTTTGTGTTGAATTCATTGCCAATAATTGCTCATTCCAGAAGAGCAATGACAATGCACATAAGAATAGGATTACTGGCCTTGGTAACACTGTTTGAAATTTCTTCAACTCAACAACTATGATCTTTTTAATTGATTTCATTGTTATCTCCCACTCAGGTTATTTGCAAATGTACGATGCAATTATATTTACGACTACCATACATATAATTTATAAGCTACCTGTCTTTTAAAGCAAATTATGCAATTCGTTTTTAACGAACCGGACTGATTTTATCCATTTAGGAATACAGTAAGCGTGTACAAAGCTTACACTGTTTGCTTCTAAAATAAATGACCCATATGGGTCATTATGCAAAGTATTGATGTGGACATAATAATTGCAATCTCCAGTAGTGGATACTCCACTACTGGAGATTGCAATTAACTTGATACATTATTCACAATAACAAAACCTGCGTTGGTTGGTTGACAGCGTATTAGCCCCACACATTGATGCATACTCCTGGAGTAGACATCAGTGTCATCGCGCTGTGGTTAGGGTATGAAAACCCGAGACCCACGCTATCAGGCTTCAGATGCATTATTTATTACAATTCCTCAAAACACTATAATTATGTAAAGCTCGCGAGCCTTTCAATGCGCCATGACTGAGACTGGCTCGAAAAACTATAGTTTTACCGCGAAGCAAAGCTCGGAGGCTTGCCTCCGGCACATTAGTCGGAAAGCTTGAAAACCAATGATTTTCAAATCAAATCAGCTATGGCTTTGTCAAACTCGGTCGCTTGCGGCCGAGTTTTTGATACTTTGCATAACGACCCTTATGTAAATATTTACATAAGGGTCAAAATATGAATTTTTTTGCAAGGGTAGTTGTCGGTTAAATTTTTAAGAAGATTCGTTTTTTTGTTCTGGATTTAGCTCCAGCAGTGTGAATTTTCCCAGTTTTTAGGGAGGTATATCGGTAGGTAGGGGCATTTATTAATAGGTTTGCCCCATTGCACTCAACCCCAACGAATAATCGTACAACCCTATGTATTGCTACAGTTAGCTGGGGAACTTCAGCTACTAAGTATCAAGGAATAAATACAAAACGTCTTTTGTAGGTTCGAATTTATTCGTACCTTGTGCTTAATGGGCTTTTTCAGTAAGAATAAATTCGAACCTACGGACATATCATTCAGCTAATGCATATTATTAAAGTGTTAGTTTAATTTTACGTAGGTACTTATAAATAACTTCAATAATATAGAGGTAATAATGTTGCTCAATCACGATGGTTGGTAAGTAACTAATATTCCAGCCCGTAAATAGTTTTCTTTCATAATTATGTAAAGAAAACAGCTTAGTGACGTGGTCAACTAATTTCATACAACCCAGTTAAGCGGCTGTCTTCACTTCTAATAATTGTTTTTCATAATTCATAGGGCTGACATACCCCAAAGTTGAGTGCAGTCGATAGTTGTTATAAAAAACAGCTATGTAGTTCAATATATCTTGTTGTGCTTCTTGCCTTGTTTGGTAATGTCGCCACTGAACACGTTCTTGTTTTAAACTGCCAAAAAAGCTTTCTGCCACTGCATTAATCGTTACATTATTGTTAAATAAAAAACGGCTTAGGCCTGCGCCATAAGTACCAGTTCCTTCAACTCCTGCCTGAGTTAAATGACCAAATGATTGGCACCAGCGTAACAGTTTTTCATAACCCTTTAAATGAGTCTCAAACTCAGAAGTAGAAATTACTTGTCCGATCATATTAATAAGGACAGCGACATGTAAATCTAGGTGAGTATCAACACCTAAAATTAAATTATTTTGTGGGCAATTGGTATTCATGATATTTCTCCTGTAAGACTATACCCAGCTGAAGGACTGGACACTGGAGATGCATCAACAATGCTCCTATTAAGTCACTATGGCTGAGAGAGGTAAATAGCAACTGATAATGGGTAAACGACAGGTCAACACAAAGACAGTGAGTCAATCCCAGCATGAGTCAATTTACTATTACCAGTTAATTTCATCATACTCTCAGTGTCCCAGCAATTATCTTTACGACTCATGCTCCCTTTAATTTTGTGTTGCTTGAGCAGTTTCTTAGCTTTTTTGCTCGCATATTGTGTGCCTCGATCAGAATGATGAATTAGCCCTAGTTTTGGTTTTCTTTGCCAAATAGCCATGCTTAACGCATCGCACACGAGCTGTGCTTTCATTCGACTGCTCATGCTCCAGCCCACTACTTTTCTTGAGCAGCAATCAATCACTACGGCTAAATAGAGCCAGCCTTCTTGTGTCCAAATATAGGTGATATCCGCAACATACACCTGATCGACTTCGGCGACATAAAAATCACGTTCGAGCAAATTATCAAATACGCTGTGCTGATGATCACTATTGGTCGTGACTTTATATTTCTTACGCCTTTTTACTTTAACACCTGCTTCTTTCATCAAGTTTTTTGCTTTATTCCGACTAACAGGAAAGCCCAAGCAATTTAAGGCTACTTTCATGCGACGGCTACCATAAGTGTCATCACTTGCTTTTGCTATTTCTTTTACCCAGTTCAGCATGTCTTGATGTTCTAGATCAGCAGGCTTAGTTTCTGTATAACGCCGGTAATGGTAATAACCTTGACGCTTTACACCCAATACCTGACATTGCAGGCTGATTGGATAGGTATTCTTATGCTGGGTGATAAACGAGTATTTCACTTCGTTTCTGCTGCAAAGAATACCGTCGCCTTTTTTAAGATATCTCGCTCCATCTGCAAGCGCTTTACCTGGTTTTTAAGCGTTCGTATTTCTTCTTGTTCCGGTGTTAATATTCCATTACCTCGAAAAGCATGACCATTATCTGTATCAGCTTCTTTTACCCAACGCCCTAGCATATTAGGGTTGATACCTAAATTCTTCGATGCTTCTGCGCGAGTGTAGTTTTGGTCTATGACTAGACTCACCGCATCCAATTTAAATTCTTTTGAATATTTCTTTCTTGCGCTCATTTTTAGTTCCTCAGTTAAGTTAATTATCCTTAACTGAGTTGTACTAATCAATTAGACCACGTCACTACGCTTGGTTGATTTTCCGCGTACTCATCCCTTTAAATATATGCTCTATAAAATACAAATCGCTGGCGTTGTTTATAACTTCAAGACACTTAAAGAACTGTTAGCGAAAGCTTTGCCTGCTTGTTCAGGAGGTTATTTGGCCGGTGTTGCGGCAGAGTCAAATATGCAACGAGTGGCAGCGCTATGGGTGCTTGCTGATGTACCGCTTAAACAATTTTTGCTTGAACCTTTAATCCCTTGTGAAACGGATGAAGTTAGCCGACTGATTTGAGTGATACTGATCTACCTGAAAATCAAAAGCCTCGTAGCAATTTTTTATTGGAATAAAGCTACCTGATTACCTACAACTTGGCCTACCAAGTATCAGTGGCAGCCTTAAATTTACCATAACGTAGTAACATCAACGGTAATAATAGTAAATTAAGTAAAGTCGAAGAAGCCAGTCCACCGATAATAATGGCTGCCATTGGCCCCATAATTTCTAAGCCTGGGTTATCACTATTAAAAGCGATCGGTGACATGGCTAATGCGGTAACTAATGCGGTCATGAGAATAGAGGGTAATCGTTCTTGAGCACCTTTTAGCATGGTTTCTAAATTCCACTCTAAACCCTCATCTTCGACCAGATGTTGATAATGTGATAGCAGCATAATGCTGTTGCGCACGGTAATACCAAATAAGGTAATAAAACCAATAATGGAACCGACCGATAAGGTTGCACCCATTAAAATGACTGCTGCTATGCCGCCGATAAGCGAAAAAGGGATATTAACTAAAGTAATGGCGACATGGCGCAGGTTATTAATGGCGATATAAATAAAAATGAGTACGCCAACACTGGCTAGTAGTGAATGTAATATCAAGTTTTGTTTAGCTTGTGCTTGTTCGATGGCAGCACCGGTATATTCTGGGTAAGTATTGTCTTCAAAGCTAATATTTTGGCTGACTTTTTCTTTGAGTTCATGCATAAAAGACGCGATGTCACGCCCAGCAACATTACAGGTAATGCTTTGTCGTCTTTGTGCATTTTGGTGCAGTATATTGTAACGTCCTTCATTATGTTTAATGTCTGCCACTTCACCTAAAGTAATGAGTTTTCCGCTCAGCGTGCGAATGGGTAATTGATCGATAAGATCGGGTTGCTGCCGCCATTCGGGCTTTAAGACTACGGCTATATTGTAACTACGATTACCTTGTAAATGTTTGCCGACCACTTGACCATCATAAGCCGCTTGGACGGTTTGTAGGATTTGTTGGGCTTGTATGCCCCAGAATTTGAGTTTTTTTTGATTGAGGTGGATTTGAATGAGCGGCGTGCCTGGGGGAGAACGTAATTGTATGTCAGCCGCACCTGAAATTTCTTGCATTAATGCGGCAACTTCTTGGGCTTTTTTATCTAGCTGATTTAAGTCATTACCATAAATATTAACCACAACAGGCGAGGTGTAACCGGAAATAGTTTCGTCGATGCGTTCGGTTAAAAAGGTATTGGCTTCAAATAAGAGCCCTGGGAAATCGGCTAAAATTTCACGTAATTGTTCTAATACAGCTTGCTGTTCTGCACCAGAAAGTGGTTTAAGACGAACTTCAAATTCGCTGTAATGACTGCCGTAGGTATCAGCGCCGCGCTCTGCACGCCCTGCCCATTGTGAAACAGATTCTATTTGCGGGATTTCTTGCAGCAGTGCGGTGATTTGTTTGCCTTGACGAATGGATTCTTGTAAAGACGTACCCGGAATGCTGGTGGTGTGAACGATATAATGGCCTTCGCGTAATTCAGGTAAAAACTTATTGCCGAGCGTAAAAAATTGGCTCAGCATAAAAATAGAAATGATCAAACTAACAAGGGAAATAAGTTTGAAATATCTGGCAATAGCGCTAAGAAGCCGTGTATATAACGGGTTTAAGAAGCGAATCAGCGGCGGCGTGGTATTAAATTGTATATTATTACTTAAGAGTACAAAACATAAGGCAGGGGTGAGCGTTAGGGCGACGATTAATGACATCAAAATTGCCAGAATGTATGAGTACCCGAGTGGTGCAAACAGCCGTCCAGCGACACCCTCTAAAGTTAATAGTGGCACAAACACCAAAGCCACGATAAAGCTGGCATAAACCACCGAGCTACGCACTTCGATGGATGCATCATAAACCACTTGTTGCGTGGCGAGTGGTTTAGCTAATGCGCGGTTTTCGCGTAAACGACGGAAAATATTTTCGGTATCAATAATGGCATCATCAACCACTTCGCCTAAAGCAATCGCTAAGCCACCTAACACCATGATATTGAGGTTAACGCCAAACTCCAGTAACACCGCAGCCGCACTAACTAAAGAAATGGGAATGGCAACAGCGGAAATAAAAGCGGTGCGTAAATTATATAAAAAGAAATACAAAATAAGCACGACAAATAGCCCACCTAAGAACAAATGGCTGGACAGGTTGCTGACTGAGTTTTGTATATAATCCGCAGGTCGAAATAAGTGGTTATAGAAATTAATCTGCTGTTCAGCAAATAAAGGTTCAAATTCTGTTAGTGCTTGTTCGACGGCATTGGAAACGGTCAATGTATTGGCATCAAATTGACCAATAACCATCATCACGATACCAGATTGTCCCATAATTTGTGCGGCTCCAATCGCGGGTTCTGGCGCATATTGAATATCCGCTATATCACCTAAGAGTAAAGTGTTGTTCTCGCTATATTTAATGATACTTTGGCGCAGTTGTTCAGGCGTTGTTGCTAGCCCAGTGACTTGTAGCGTAAAGCGTTGATTGCTATTTTCTATAAACCCAGCGCCTTGTATTTTGCCTATTTGCGTGGTGGCTTCGATGACTTCATTAATGGATAAATTGAATTTCTGTAATTTTATTGGGTCTAGCTGGATTTGAACTTGTCTAATATCCCCGCCAAAAATATTAACATCAGCAACGCCATGTACGGCTAATAAGCGTGGCACTAGCAAGGTGTCGACTAAGTCACGCAATTGCATCAGGTTTTTATGCTCGGAGTTTAGGCCGATGGTGAGTACGGTTGCTGAAGAGGAAGTTAGCGGTACGGGAATAGGTGTATGTACGCCTTCTGGAAGTTGAGTACTTAAGCTGGATAGCTGCTCGGTAACTAATTGGCGGTTACGGTAAATATCACTATGTTCGTCGAAAATCGCGGTGACTATCGAAAGCCCTTGTATAGATTCAGAGCGTAGCGTGTTTAAGCCGAGTAAACCACTGAGTGATGATTCGATCTTTTGCGAAACTAAGATCTCGACTTGTTCGGCTGAAAATCCAGGGGATTCCGTTTGAATGATAATCTGTTTGGGTGAAAACTCAGGAAATACATCTAAGCCTGCGTTAGCGAAGCGATAGCTTCCGTAGCATAAAATCAATAAAGCCAAGGCTATGATAATGCCGTAAAAGCGAATAGAGAATCGGATGAGGTTTGCAAGCATAGGTGTTGGTTTTTTTGTTTTTATACTTATTAACAAGTTGTGTAAATAGAGTTAGCTATATAGTTTATAGTTCCGACGCTGGAGCCATAAGGGTCTACACAACTTTTTGATATTTAAGTTGCAAGTCAATGTGGCTCCCTGTTGGAGAGGGCTAGGGTGAGGAGAATAAAATCAAAGCTTTACTTGATTACCCATAACCCTCAGCCATACCGCGTCATCCTGCATGTTTTAAGCAGGAATCTTATAGGTTAAGCAAAGATTCCCGATAAAAAACTTCGGGATGACGAGTTTTTAACATACTGATATTTCCAGCTTTATTCTACTATGGCTGAGAGTTGCAAGTAATCAGGAAGCTTTATCTATCCTCTCATCCAACCTTCTCCCTCTGGAGAAGGCTTTAGACTTGCGTAGATACCTATGCGCTGGAGCGTATGAACGATTAGGTGTTTTCCCTGTACTCTCTGTGGTTAAAATTTTGAGCTCGGATTTTTAACAGAGTGGACGGGATTAATCATCGTCGTCATCATCTTCAGCGGGAATTTGACCGCGGAATTCTTCCGATAAAAGCATTTGTGCGCCATTAATCACTAGTATGTCATCTTGTTGTAATGCTTG
>ENA-OSET01001338-OSET01001338.1-sediment-metagenome-genome-assembly--contig:-NODE-1338-length-25685-cov-6.739925_pt1 | contig 25685 bp, 22 predicted proteins | sample MGYA00237882_ERZ534229 | MGnify/ENA primary metagenome ERZ534229 (study PRJEB26408, sample SAMN06266212) | sediment metagenome | isolation source: Hudson Canyon methane seep mesocosm | place... | reverse complement strand
CGTTATTCTCAACAATTACTTCATGGCCATTAACAGTTAGTTCATTAACGCCAGCAGGAGTTAAACCAATACGGTACTCGTGGTTTTTAATTTCTTTAGGAACACCAATAATCATATCTTTCTCACTTGTTGTATAGTTTTTATAATATTTGCGACTATTATAATGAGTTATTCTCGAATTAACCTGTCGTATTATTGGTCTTGTCGATATATAATCCTGTTTAATTGTAGTTATCTAGTTGTTTATAAAATGACAAATGTTCAGAACAAAACTATTGATAGAATCGACCGTAATATTCTCGTTGAGCTTCAAAAAAACGCCCGATTATCTAATGTCGAGTTATCTAAAAGAGTAGGCTTAAGCCCAACACCCTGTTTAGAAAGAGTTAAAAGGCTAGAAAAAGAAAATTACATAAAAGGATATCAAGCTATACTAAATCCTGAAAAACTTGAAGCAGCATTATTGGTACTGGTTGAAATAACATTAACCAAAACTAGCCCAGATGTTTTCGATGATTTCTCTACTGCAGTACATGAACTTGATGTTATACAAGAATGTCATTTGGTTTCAGGAGATTTTGACTTCTTACTTAAAACAAGAGTTGCTGATATGGCTGCTTATAGAGAATTACTCGGAGATACTTTACTTCGTCTGCCATCGGTAAGTGAAAGTAGAACTTATGTTGTAATGGAAGAGGTAAAATCCACCAATTATGTACCGATTAAACGATAAATGACAAAATCAGATAAAGTAAATCATTAAAACATTTAACTCCTTACAATAGTTTGGTATTTTACTGTATAAAACTACATTAGCTTTTAACTCGGTTTATTATATTGTCTACAGAATCTTCTATTCAAACTAAATTAAGTGGCGTACAACGGCTTTTAGAAGCAGGTTTGTTGGTTTCTTTTCTTTTTGCCATGTTTATCATGCTAGCGCTGTTTAGTTTTGACCCAGCCGATCCAGGTTGGTCTCAAACTGGATACCAAACACCTATTCGTAATTTAGGTGGGGCGGTTGGTGCATACCTTTCGGACTTATTATTAAATCTATTTGGTTATATTTCTTATAGTTTACCTTTTGTCGCAGCGATTACTGGTTGGTTATTGTTTCAAAAATATCATCGTTTAATCCAGTTAGATTATTTAACGTTAGGTTTGAAATTCATAGGCTTTATTCTTCTGTATATAGGGATAACGTCAATTGCGAGTATGAATTTTGATGACGTATTTTATTTCTCAGCAGGCGGAATAATTGGTGACATACTCAGTAAAACTGTTTTGCCATATTTTTCATTTGTCGGTAGCACTTTATTATTCTTAACTTTCTTATTTTCAGGTTTTGTTTTATTAACAGGTTTCTCTTTGATTGGCTTCATTGATAATACTGGTGCTTACACTATTCGATTTGCTCAATATTTGTTAACGATACCTGCAAAAATAAATCAATACTTCAGTCATTTAAAAGCTGAAAAGCCTGAAAAGTCTATATTAATTGAATCAAGTTCACAAAAAGAAGAATCAATTGCTTTACCTGAACGTACACAGAAAGAGACCGAAAGTTTTGAGGTTGATGTTAATCATGAGCATCAAGATGAAGAATTACACCACGCATTTAACACTATTAATGAACAAGAGCATGACGATATTATCGCGCCAAGTAAAAATGATTTACCGTTTGAACCCGAAGACGAAATAGAGCACTTTGTTGCGATTGATGATTTAATTGGTGAACCGTTAGCCTTTAACGTGCAAGAACATGTGAGTGAACAAGAAATAACTGCAGCGTTCGAAACAGTTGATCCGATAATTGTTGACGAACCTATAAAATTAACCCCACAAAGTGATAGTGCAATATTTCAAGGCCTACCTGGATTAGATTTGTTAGACCGCCCTGATAGAACTAAAAACCCAATTGACGAAAAAGAACTTGAACAAATAAGTCGTTTAGTTGAAGAGAAGCTTTTAGAATTTGGCGTTAAAGCCGAAGTTGTTGGTGTATATCCTGGCCCAGTTATTACTCGATTTGAGTTAAATCTTGCTCCGGGAATCAAGGCAAGCAAAGTTACAGGGCTGTCTCAAGATATTGCTCGTTCATTATCTGCTAAAAGTGTCCGTGTTGTTGAAGTTATTGAAGGTAAATCTGTTATCGGTGTTGAGTTACCTAATAAATACAGAGAAACCGTTTTCTTTACAGATGTTATATCTGCACCAGCATTCGCAGAGTCGACCTCTCATCTTGCTATGGCAATTGGTAGTGATATATCTGGTAAACCTGTTATTGCAGATTTGGCTAAAATGCCACATTTACTCGTTGCAGGTACAACGGGTTCTGGTAAGTCAGTTGCTGTTAATACGATGATCGTCAGTATTTTATATAAATCATCCCCTGAAGATGTGCGCATGATCATGATTGACCCTAAGCAAGTTGAATTATCTGTTTACAACGGTATTCCACATTTATTGTCGGAAGTTGTTACCGACATGAAAGAAGCAGCAAACGCACTTCGTTGGTGTGTTGGTGAAATGGAACGTCGTTATAAGCTTATGTCTTCATTAGGTGTACGTAATCTTAAAGGCTATAACGAAAAAGTACTCAATGCCATTGAAGCAGGAGAACCGTTAATTGACCCTACGTGGCAACCTAATGATGCCTTTACACAAACACCTCCTTTATTAGAAAAGCTACCCGCGATTGTAATTCTCGTCGATGAGTTTGCTGATATGATGATGGTTGCAGGTAAAAAAGTTGAAGAGCTAATTGCCCGAATTGCACAAAAAGCTCGAGCAGCAGGTATGCATTTAATTTTAGCCACCCAACGACCGTCAGCTGATGTTATAACGGGTCTAATTAAGGCAAATATTCCAACGCGTATGGCACTTCGTGTCCAATCAAGAATGGAGTCTCGTATTATTCTTGATCAACAAGGTGCGGAGCAGCTATTAGGAATGGGAGATATGTTTTATTTACCTCCGGGAGAAGCAGTTTCAATACGAGTGCATGGCGCGTTTGTTAACGATGATGAAGTACATGCTGTTGTTGGAGATTGGAAATCTCGCGGTGAGCCTGACTATATTGACGAAATTTTATCAGGTGACCCAGAAAATGAAATTTTATTACCTGGCGAACAAGCAGAAGGTGACGAATCTACTGAACTTGATACTTTATATGATGAAGCTGTTGATTTTGTTACTAAAGGCAAACGTGTTTCCATTTCTAGTGTTCAACGTAAATTCAGAATTGGCTATAATCGAGCTGCACGTATTGTTGAAGATATGGAAAACCAAGGTGTCGTAAGTACGCCTGGTCATAATGGAGCCCGTGAAGTATTGGCGCCACCACCCGTAAGAGATTAATAGTTGTTAATAACTAAATATGTTTTCAGATAAATATAAGGATGACTTAGTGATTTTTTCCCTAAAAAAAACAGCAATCATTTCACTTTTTTCCGCTGTAATGCTAACCAGCGTGAGTGTCTCTTCTTTTGAAGTACAATTAAATGGTACGATAAACGCAGAAAATAAAGCTGTAGATAATTCAGAAAGTGAAGCTAACACAATTAAACGTAGCCTAATGCATAAGCTTGCTACGCTCGAATTTTTTTCAGCTAACTTTAATCAACAAGTATTAGATGCAGATGGCAATGAGCTACAAAATGCATTAGGAACACTCGTTGTACAAAAACCTAATTTGGTACATTGGAAAACAGCTGAACCTGATGAATCATTGATCGTATCAGATGGTTTAACATTATGGTTCTTTGACCCTTTTGTAGAACAGGTGAGTGCTTATCTTTTAGAAAAAGCATTAATGAATACCCCTATCTTATTATTAACAAGTAGCGACCCTTCAATGTGGCAACATTATAGTGTGAGCTCTATGAATGAAAATAATTACCTCATACATGCTAACGATAATAATGCTCAAGTAAAGACATTAGAATTACGTTTTGAAGAGGGTAGTAATGTGCTTGATAGCTTTACTATTTTAGATGCTACTGGTCAGTTAAGTATTTTTAAATTGTCACAATTTGATGTAGAAAAATCACCTGAAAACTCACAGTTTATTTTTGAGATACCTGAAGGTGTTGAGTTAGATGATCAACGTTAATGGCTAATGTTATCGATACAACTAATGGGTCTTTACCCCTAGATTTCGTTGAAGAATCCAAGTATAAAACTGACATTCAACATGATCAGTTTCAACCACTTGCAGCGAAACTTCGACCTAAAACATTAGCAAATTATCAAGGGCAACAACATATCCTATCTCCTGGTATGCCACTTACAATTGCTATTGAGCAAGGAAAGTGTCATTCGGTAATTTTTTGGGGGCCACCCGGAACAGGTAAAACCACATTAGCCGAAATTATTGCTAGCCATGCGAATGCAGAAGTTGAACGTTTATCGGCGGTAACTTCAGGTATTAAAGATATTCGTCAGGCGATAGAAAACGCTAAACAACGCTTAGTTCACCAACAAAAACGTACTGTTTTATTTGTTGATGAAGTACACCGTTTTAATAAAGGTCAGCAAGACGCTTTTCTACCTTTTATCGAAGATGGGACCATTATTTTTATTGGTGCAACTACTGAAAATCCTGCTTTTGAATTAAACCAAGCGGTGTTATCACGAGCACGTGTTTATACCTTAAAAAAGCTCACCCGTTCTGACTTAACCGTTATTTTACACCGTGCTTGTGAAAACGAACAACTCAGTAAAAAGATTACTATTAACATTGAATCTAAAGCTGAACATCAATTACTAACTCTAGCAAATGGTGATGCTCGACGTTTATTAAACGTATTTGAAAATTGTGTAGATATTCTTTCAGGGAATATAAAAACGATAATCTTAGAAACAGTTGTTCAAGTTGCAGGTAATAAAATCGCATTGTATGACAAAGGTGGGGACGCTTTTTATGATTTAATCAGTGCTTTTCACAAATCAGTAAGAGGTAGTTCTCCTGATGCAGCTCTTTATTGGTATGCAAGAATCTTAGCGGGTGGTGGTGACGCTTTATATGTAGCTCGTAGACTTTTAGCTATTGCCAGTGAAGATATAGGTAATGCGGATCCAAGAGCGATGCAACTTGCCATAAATGCATGGGACACATTTCAACGTGTCGGCCCCAGTGAAGGTGAACGAGCTATAGCACAAGCTATTGTTTATATGGCATTGGCCCCAAAAAGCAATGCGGTTTACATGGCTTTTAGTCAAGCAAAAGAACTCGCGAAAAATACAGCTGAATTAGACGTACCTTTTCATTTGAAAAATGCAACAAGTAGCCTTACTAAGGAGCTCGGTCACGGAAGTGAGTATCGTTATGCACATAATGAAGATAATGCCTTTGCTGCTGGAGAAAATTACTTTCCTGAATCGTTGAAGCAAACTTCTCTTTACCAACCGACTGAGCGTGGCTTGGAAAAACAGCTTAAAGATAAACAGCAATATCTTAATGAATTGAATCGTCTGAGTAATAATCAACGTTATGACTAATACCATTAGCACTTTTTCTTTATATCTTTTTGTAGCGCTTGGCGGAGCATGCGGAGCGAGTCTTAGATTTTATTTTTCTCAATTAATATTGAATTGGCTCGGAAAAGGTTTCCCTTTTGCTACATTGGCGGTTAATATTTCCGGCTCATTAATCATGGGCACCTTATATGGACTTATTGAAAATGGTGTAATTGAAGTCAGTGTTTACCGAACCCTCGTTGGAATCGGTTTTTTAGGCGCTTTCACTACATTTTCAACTTTTTCACTTGATACATTATTATTAATGCAGCAAGGTGAATTTTTAAAAGCCATGATAAATATATTACTGAATGTCAGTTTGTGTGTCTTTGCAGCTGGCATTGGGCTTTACTTAGTAAGTTATGCTTCTAAGTAAACCAATTTTAAATAAACAACAACTTAACTTTCAGATGTGAACAAAAATGCTTGATCCAAAATTATTTAGAAATGATATCGAAGCCACAGCAGCACAATTAGCTAAACGGGGTTTTACCTTAGATACAGCAATATTGACAGAATTAGAAGAGCAGCGAAAAGCCTTCCAAATTAAAACTCAAGAATTACAAAATCAACGTAATACACGTTCGAAATCTATAGGTAAAGCGAAAGCTCAAGGCGAAGATATTCAGCCGCTATTAGCTGAGGTTAGTCAATTAGGTGCTGAGTTAGATGCTGCAAAAGCTGAGCAAGATGAAGTTTTAGCTAAAATTGATGCCATCCTCTCTGCTGTGCCAAATTTAATTCATGAATCTGTTCCTGATGGTGCAAGTGAAGACGACAACGTGGAAATTAAGCGTTGGGGCACTCCTCGTGTTTTTGATTTTGAAGTTAAAGACCACGTTGATGTAGGTGCAGGAATTGCAAATGGTCTAGATTTCGAAAGTGGTGCTAAACTCGCCGGTACTCGTTTTGCTGTTCTTCGTGGTCAAATAGCTAAAATGCATCGTGCACTTGCGCAATTGATGCTTGATGTTCATACCGAACAACATGGTTACGTTGAAATGTATGTACCTTATTTAGTGAATCAAGATTCATTATACGGAACAGGGCAATTACCAAAATTTGGTGAAGACTTATTCCATACAGAATTGAGTAATAAAAAATTCTCTTTAATACCAACCGCAGAAGTGCCTTTAACTAATCTTCTTAGAAATGAAATTGTTGATGAATCTGAATTACCGATTAAAATGTGTGCTCACACGCCATGTTTCAGAAGTGAAGCGGGGTCTGGTGGACGCGATATTCGTGGATTAATTCGTCAACATCAATTTGATAAAGTTGAAATGGTACAGTTAGTTAAACCGGAAGATTCATTAACCGCATTAGAAGAGTTAACTGGCCACGCTGAGAAAATTCTTGAGTTATTAGAGATACCATACCGTACAGTTATTTTATGTACTGGCGATATTGGCTTTGGTTCAAGTAAAACTTTCGATATTGAAGTTTGGTTGCCGGCACAAAATACTTACCGTGAAATATCTTCATGTTCTAGTATGGGCGATTTCCAAGCACGTCGTATGCAAGCTCGTTTTAGAAACAGTGAAACGAAGAAACCAGAGTTGTTACATACCTTAAATGGTTCAGGTTTAGCTGTTGGCCGTACTTTGGTAGCAATTTTAGAAAACTATCAACAAGCTGATGGCAGTTTGAAAATCCCAACAGCATTGCAACCTTACATGAACGGTTTAACGCAAATCGGTTAAAATCATTATATTGATTGTCATTAAAATCCAATGCTTAGGTATTGGATTTTTTTTTGGAATTTTTTGGAATTTTTAGACTGATGTTCGGGTCTATAAATATGTTAGTTAATTATTTATAAAGGTGTCTCTTGTTAAAAAGTATACTCATTCAAGCCATTGTATTTTTTACTATCTTTCAAGCATTATCGATGTTTCGAGAGGTGGACATGTTATCGACAGGAGAAGTAGTAACAAAACACAGCGGTTCCTTAAAAACATTAGATAATAAAACTATTGAACTTAATCAAATAGAGAAAACCACTGTTGTTTATTTTTTCGCACCTTGGTGTAAAATTTGTCATATGAGCATCAGTAATCTTCAAGCAATATATGAGAAAAACGATCACATAAATGTTGTTGCTGTTGCACTTGATTATGTTGATCATAAAGAAGTATTTGAATTCTCAAATCAACATAAATTAACTTTTCCCATTGCACTTGGTAATGAGCAAATAAAAGCACAATTTAAGGTAAAAGGTTACCCAAGTTATTACGTCATCAATGAAGAAAATACTATTATTGCAAAATCTATGGGTTATTCTTCTGAAATTGGACTTCTTCTTAGAACACTTTAACGCATATTACTTCTGATCTTTTAATTGTTTGTGTACACTGTGGCATTCATAATAAAAACAGAAGATCTTGTGATGCAAATTACATCAAATTTTGATAGTGGTAATATCCGCGTTATTGACGCAAGCCAAGCCAGCAATATTCAACTTGAAATTGTTAAAGACAATCAGTCAGACTTTTATCAGTGGTTTCATTTCAAACTACATAATACCGAACGATGTGAACATACGCTTCATTTAATGAATGCCTCTACCTCTGCTTATCAAGAAGGTTGGATTGATTATCAGGCCGTAGCTTCTTATGATCGTGAACATTGGTTTCGTGTTCCCACAGAATTTGACGGTGAAAAGCTCAGTATCACTTTAACGCCAGAATACGACTCTGTTTATTTCGCCTATTTTGCTCCATATAGTTATGAACGCCATCAAGACTTGCTTCATCAAGCTCAATTAGATATTGATTGTCAGCTGCAAGTCTTAGGACAAACCATTGACGGACGTGATATTTCCGTATTGAAAGTCGGAGAAGAAGGTGAAAACAAACGCGTTATTTGGGTAACTGCACGTCAGCATCCAGGTGAAAGTATGGCTGAATGGTTTATGGAGGGGTTCATTGACCGTTTATTAAACGAAGATGATGGTGTCGCGCGTTCTTTATTAGACAGTTCAGTTTTCTACTTGGTGCCAAATATGAACCCTGATGGTTCTGTAAGAGGGCATCTAAGAACAAATGCCGTAGGAACTAACTTGAACCGGGAATGGTTAGAGCCTTCTATGGAGAAAAGCCCAGAAGTTTATTTAGTCCGTGAAAAAATGTTAGAAACTGGTGTAGATATGTTTCTTGATATTCATGGTGACGAAGCCTTACCATTTAATTTTGTTGCTGGTTGTGAAGGCGTTCCTGCTTACGATGCTAAACATCAAGCACTTGAAGAGAAATTTAAAGCTATTTTATTAGCAGTAACACCTGAGTTTCAAGATGATGAAGGCTATGACAAAGATGAACCCGGTAAAGCAAACTTAACTGTTGGCGCTAATTGGGTAGGAAATAACTTTAAATGTCTTTCATATACGGTAGAAATGCCATTTAAAGATAATGACTTACTACCAGATCATAGCGTTGGTTGGTCAGACAACCGAAGTAGCTTATTCGGTCGTGATTTTTTGACCGCCATTTATCATGTTGTAGATGATTTACGATAAGCGTTACAGAATTAATAAATGAATACCGATATCCTCGTCTGAAATTGAAACGACAGCTTGACGTTTAATTAATGAATGATGGATAACAAGTAAACTGTGTAGAATTTAAATAATTATATAATAATAATAAATCAGGAGTGTCATGTGGAAGAAATTGTAAATACGATTAATGGCTATATTTGGAGCCCATATTTAATTTATCTTTGTTTAGGTACCGGTGTGTTTTTCTCTATTTTAACGCGCTTTGTGCAAGTACGTCATTTCCGAGAAATGGTCCGCTTGTTACTTTCAGGTAAAAGTTCTGAGAAAGGTATCTCTCCTTTCCAAGCACTCGCTGTTTCTTTATCGGGACGTGTTGGCACTGGTAATATTGCGGGTGTTGCAGCCGCTATTGGCTTCGGTGGACCAGGTGCCGTTTTTTGGATGTGGGTTGTTGCATTTTTAGGTGCAGCTACTGCTTACATTGAATCAACCAATGCTCAAATTTATAAAGAAGAAGAAGATGGTGTGTATCGTGGTGGCCCAGCTTACTACATTGAAAAAGCGCTAGGTCAGAAATGGTATGCTTGGATTTTTGCTTTGTCAACGATCCTAGCTTGTGGTGTTTTGTTACCGGTAGTTCAATCAAACGGTATCGGCGATGCAATGGTCAATGTTTTTGGCACGGGTGGTACTGTAAATTCATTTATGGGTGATTTACCATTAACTAAAGTTTATGCTGCAACATTTATAGTTTTATTGCTTGGTTTTATCATTTTTGGTGGCGTTAAGCGTATTGCAAGATTCACCCAAGTTGTTGTGCCGTTTATGGCTTTAGCTTACATCATTATTGCTTGTACAATTATTGCGCTTCATATTGATCAATTACCTAATATCTTTATGTTAATTATATCTGATGCATTTACGCCAATGGCTGGTATCGGTGCTGCGATTGGTTGGGGCGTTAAACGTGGCGTTTATTCTAATGAAGCTGGCCAAGGTACGGGCCCACATGCAGCAGCCGCTGCAGAGGTTCAGCATCCAGCTCAACAAGGGTTAGTACAGGCATTTTCTGTTTATATTGATACTTTATTCGTATGTTCAGCAACTGCGTTTATGATCTTAATTACTAATTCATACAATGTAATGCCAGAAGGTTCAACAAGCCTTGTTGTACAGAACTTAGCAAGCGATGTTGTAATTAACGGTCCTGCATTTACTCAAATTGCCGTTGATAGTGTGTTAACTGGTTTTGGATCACCTTTCATTGCTATCGCTTTGTTTTTCTTTGCTTTTACAACTGTGCTAGCTTATTACTTCATTGCTGAAAATAACGTTTCGTACATTAATAAAACCATTAAAATGCCAGTACTTAAATTTGTATTAAAAGTAATTCTAATGTCCGCCGTATTTTACGGTACCGTAGCAGAACCAAGTGCTGCTTGGAGCCTAGGTGATATTGGTGTTGGCTTGATGGCATGGCTAAATATTTTTGCAATTATCGCTATTTTCTTTATGGCTAAGCCTGCAATTAAAGCACTAAAAGATTACGAACGTCAGCAGAAAGACGGTGTAGAAAAATATACTTTTGATCCAAAAGCTTTGGGTATTGAAAAAGCCGATTTTTGGGAAGAACGTATAAATAAGAGTAAGTAATTTTGTGATTAACTGATTGTCATTTATTTATGATAAATTAATGACAATTTACTTCAAAAAACGTCCATTCGGACGTTTTTTTTTGTTCAGATTTAGGTAGAATATTAGCACTAATAATTTAATGAGATTTTATCTTCAATGGCTGTAATAAATTGCCCAAACTGTAAGAAAAAAATATCAGACAAAGCCAAGTCATGTTCTCATTGTGCCATCGATTTAACTAAAGTTGATGCTGAACAAATTGCTTCAATGAAAAAAGTCGACAAGATCAAGCAATCCCAAACATTGATGAATCATTCATTTATCGCGATGCTTCTTTTTTGTGGTGGTTTTCTTTTTTTGTATTGGCAAGATGCTCAGCAGGGTACTTGGCAATATTTTGCAAGCATAGGTTCAGCTGTCATTGGATTCATATTGTATATCGTTACACGTGTTCGTTTGGTCATGCTTAAATACCGTAATTAACATAAATTCTCCTATCAAGAATTAATATAAAAGGCTGTAAATAAAACAATGGATATTATTTCATTAGTAGACGATATGTCTGAAGAGATGTACTTACGCTTAAAGTGCGCTGCTGAAACGGGTAAATGGCCAGAAGGTACGGTGGTTAATAAAGCACAAAGAGAATCAGCATTGCAAATTGCGATGACATATCAATCAAGACATTTAAATTCAGATGAAATATTAAGCATTGGCTCAGATGGGTTGATTGTAGATAAAACAAAACGTCAGTTAAAAAGTGAATTTGCTGATCTTAAAAACACACCAGATAATAATATTGCAAGGTTCTCCGATATATGATTTTTTCCAAATTTTTCAAAGCAAAATGGCAAAGCAAAGAACATAATGTACGACTTACCGCAATAAGTGATGAGTTAACACTGAATAATCCAGACGATGTCGTTATATTAACTAACCTAGCGAAAACAGATCCTAACGAACTTGTTCGACGTGCTGCATTGATCAAAATAGCTGACTTTTCTGTTTGGCATGAAAATAGTACCGATAACGATAATAAGAAAGTCCGTGACTATTGTGTAAAACAGGTTGAAAAAATCCTATTAGGTCAGCACGAAATCACTATCAGTAATGAAGATAAACTGGCTTTACTTAAAGGTGATAGTAAATTACCAGCTCTAGAGTTATGGTTACAAAACGAAATACAACCTGAAGTTGTGAAATCGCTATTTGAAAAAATAAATAAACCACAACTAACACTTTCAATATTTACGCATAAACAAGACGAAGCGGTGCAGGGGTATTTACTTCAACAAACCTTGTCTATCGACGTGTTAGAAAAATTGTTCAAAAAGTCCTGTAATGACAAAATTAAAAACCAAATTGAACAGCAGATACAAACATTAAAAGTGTCTGCAGAAAAGCCTGACAAAATCAAGAAGGGTGTTCAATTAGTATTAGCGAAGCTACTCGCTTTAAAAGACATTAATGATTACGTTCAAATAAAAGAAAAAAAAACCAGTTTAGAAGAACAATGGAACAGTTATCATCAAGAGTTCACTTGTCTTACTTCAATAGAGTGTGAAAGCTTCAATGGTAAATATCGAGATATTAAAACACAACTCGCAAGACATTTCGCGCCGCTACATGAAGCTTTCGAACAACAACTCATTGCTGATAAACTCGTTCAAGACAAAAAAGCTGCTACCGAAAATTTTACTACAAAACTTAATGAAATTAACAAACAGCTAACCACAACTATATTTGAAAGTGGTGAACTTGATGAAGAAAAATACAAAGTACATTTAGAAACATTAATAACAGAAATAAAATCATCAACATTGAATAACCAAGAACAAGATCATTTTATAACACTGGTTAACGTACAAAATAAAAAGCTTGTTCAGTTGCCTGAAATAGCAAAATCAGTAACTGATGCTACCCATTTGATTTCAAAAATATCGCAAGTTGCCATACCTAAAACTATCGATGAATTAAATCTTCGTAAGCCTTTGTTTGATGATTGGTTGCAAGAATTGAAAACCGTTGAGAAAAAAGCTTCGGGTATTTTACCTGAATCTATTGTCGATGCTTTTCAAGAAATAAAAAAACAATGGCAACAGGGTCTTAAGCCGCTAATTAAAGAGCAAGATTCACTTTTATCACAATGCCATAAGAAAATTTCAGATGTTAAGCGCTTAATTACCAGTGGAAAATACAATGCAGCGTTCGGTGTTTTTAAGAAGGCTAAAAAGAATTTTGACTTATTATCTGATAAACAAAAATCACGTGTTCAACGAGATTTTAATGATATCTCTGATCAAATATCAGAACTTAGCGATCTAGAACAATCTATTGCAACGCCAAGAAAACATAATCTATTGGAAGAAATCCAGTTGTTAGTTAACCAGCCGCTTGATAATCCTAATGACCAAGCAGCTAAAGTAAAACAATTTCGTGTTAAGTGGAATTCGCTTGGGCATGCTGAAGAGTCAGTTGAAAAAGATTTAAATTATAAATTTAACGCATTGTGCGAGCAAGCCTTTGCTCCATGTCGTTTGTTTTATGCAGAGCAAGAAAAATTACGTGAACTGCATCTTGAAACACGCGAACAACTTATCAATAAAGCAAAAAATTTCTCTGAAGACTTTTTATTAAAAATTAGCGAAGGCACTGACAATAAAGCTATAGATTGGAAGTACACCGATGGTACGCTAAATAAATTAACACAAGAGTGGCAGAATTCGGGGCAGGTAGATAAAATTAAATTCAAATTACTTAATGAAGCGTTTATTAAGACACTTCAGCCAGTTAAAGCTGAATTAAGAAGTTATCACCAACGTAACTGTGACAGTAAAAATCTACTGATTGCACAAGTCACTCAAGCTTTAAATGAAGAAGATGTTTTTTCAGCAATTGAAAATGTTAAGAAGTTACAAACGCGATGGCAAGCTATCGGTTACAGTGGACAGCGTGAAGAGAACCAGCTTTGGCAAAAATTTAGAAAAGTTAACGACCAACTCTTTGCTAAACGTGATGAGGCTAAGCTTACCGAACAATCAAATCGTAACAACCAGCAAATTCAATTAACTGAACAGCTAGACAGTTACCAACAACAATTGACTTCACAATTACCAGAGACTGAACTTTATTCTTTACAAGAAAGTATTGAAGCATTGCGAACTAGCATTGTGAATCAAAAACCAGTGATTAAAAGTGTTGTAACACAATCTGAAAAACTACTGATGCAAATAACAAAGCAATTGTCACAAATTTCAGAAAACAAAAAGGCTAAAACCTGGCAATTAGTTTTTGATTGTTTAGAAGGTTTAGCTGTGAATAAAGAATTAACAATAGAAGAGTTTAGTGAGTCATTGACAGATTTACCAAACGCTTGGCAAAAACGTTTACAAGAATGTCATCAAAACAGTAATGAGATTGACCGCAGTAGTAAAACCTTAGAGCTTGAAATATTAGCGAGTAAAGAATCACCCGAAGAATTTAAAGCCCAACGCTTGCAAGTTCAGGTGGAATTAATGCAAAGCCAAATGCTATCAGGCCAAACGATAGATTTAACTAATTCACTTGTTGAGTGGTTAAAATTAGGTAAATTATCACAAGCAGACTTACCGCTATTATCAAGAGTGAAAGCAATTTATTGTTAATAAGAAAGGTTAGAATTAACGACTAAGTAAAGTAAAAGCCATTGAATATTCAGTGGCTTTTTTATGTTTACTTTATTTTTGTTAAAGCGTAGATGTTGTTATTTTAGAGAATATATTATTGACAGAAACATATCAGAAAATAATATTTCAACCATAAAAAAGTATCGCGTTACTTTTTTATGAAGATTGTATTAACGTTAACGCATTGAATTAATTTAACATAAGCTTAATTAACTTAAGCAGGGACAATGTTTTATTTGATAATATAAAATCAAATAAATTAGACTATTATGAGAAATAAAATACAACAGTCTAAGTATATACATTAATTTTTACTTAGTTTTGGTGAGTTCTCCACGTAAATTCTCTTGTAATAAACGACATATTTCGGCTTGAGGTAAATCTTTACTGAGTAAATAATGAAGCTTAGTTAATGTTGCTTCTAATGTCATATCACCACCACCTACAACACCACACTTATTTAAAGCTAAACCGGTTGCATAGCCGTCCATATTAACGGTACCTTGAATACATTGGCTACAATTTACTACAACAATACCTTGATGATATGCTTGTGTTAAACAAGCGAGGAGCTGTTCATCTTGTGGGGCATTTCCAACGCCATAGCTTCGAATGATTAATGCTTTGACCGGTTGTTTGATTATATTAGCAACTAATTCACTAGAAATACCTGGATACAAATGTACAACACCTATAGGCTGAGGTGTGATTTGTGTCAAAGTAAGTGGTTTATCACTCATTACATTCAATTCACCAGCAATTAATTTTATATTAATGCCTGCTTCTAAAAGTGGTGACATGTTTGGAGAATCAAACGCGTTAAAACCATCGGCGTAAGCTTTGATGCAACGGTTACCACGAAACAGCTTGTTATTGAAATATAAACCAACCTCATTTATTGGATAGTTGGCTGCAATAAAAAGAGAATTTAATAAATTTACTTGTCCATCTGAACGTAATTGGCTTAACGGAATTTGAGAGCCTGTGACTATTATTGGCTTTTCTAAATTTTCAAACATAAACGATAGCGCAGAACTTGTATAAGCCATCGTGTCTGTGCCATGTAATACTACAAAACCATCGTAATCTTCGTAATTTGCTTTTATATCGTCGGCTATACGCTGCCAATCACTAGGTGCCATGTTAGAAGAATCGATTAATGGTGAGTATTCATTAATGGTGAATTCAGGCATTTCTTCTCGGTGAAAATCAGGTGTACCATTTATTGATTCGGTTAAATGACCTTTTATTGGTACGTAACCTTGATCACTGTTTTTCATACCAATAGTACCACCAGTGTAGGCGATATAAATGCGCTTTTTCATTTGCTATCCTTTAATTTATATTACCAATATCACTATATAAGTGATTATTCTCCACTGGTAAACCACAACTTTTGTTTAAGGCATAAAAAAGCCCCGAAAATTCGAGGCTATCATATACCCATAGATCAAAGCATGCTAATTAATTTCACAAGCCATACATAATGAGTAAACACCTTGTGGATCATTCAGTAAATTTAAGTGTGACAATTCCGCCTTTAATTGTATAAACAATTTATCAGTATTGCTTAAATTTATAATTTCAGAGGAAGGGAAGAAACTTGTAGCTTGTCCTATTAATCCCTGTAGAAATAGATCTTTTGCTGACTTTTCCTTTTCAATTAATAACGTATCAAATGTTTTTAATTCGGCTAACCCTGCAGCTACCTCAATAGCCATGGCTAAATCTCCTAACTCATCGACAAGACCTAACTCTTTTGCCTTCAAACCAGACCATACTCGCCCTTGTGCAATATTATCAACCTGTTCAAGTGTCATATTTCGATTATCTGCGACTAAGCTAATAAAATCTTGATAACCTCTATTAATATTCAATTGAAATATTTTCGCCATTCCATCTGTAAGTGGGCGAGTAACACCAAATCCTGCAATATCTGTTGTACCAACACCATCTGTATGAACACCAAGCCTGCTTAAAGAATTTTCAAATGTCATAAAAAATCCATAAATACCGATGGAGCCAGTAATAGTGGAGGGCGATGCTATTATTTTATCTGCAGGAGCAGAAATCCAATAACCTCCTGATGCTGCATAAGTTCCCATTGATGCAACTACAGGTTTTCCTGCTTTCTTAATGAGTTCAATTTCTTGGCGAATTATTTCTGAAGCATAAGCACTGCCGCCAGGGCTATCAACACGCAATACAACAGCTTTTACTTTGTTGTTCAAGCGTGCCTTTCTTAAGAGTGAAACGGTACTGTCTCCACCAATTGTACCTGCTTTTTGGTTACCATCTAAAATAGTTCCCTTAGCAACAATGACCGCAACTTTATCGGTATTTGGATTGATTATTGGAAATATTGGCTTGGTCGCTTTTAGATAACTCGAGAAACTAATATGATTATAGCTATCACCTTCAACATTTTTACCAACAAGGTCAATTAATGAATTTTTCATTTCTTGGCGATTCTTTAAAGCGTCTACCCATTTATTTTCTAAAGCATATTGGGCAACATTACCATTTGCTTTTTCAAGTTTAGCAACCAGTACGTCGGCGTTCTCATCAAAGTTATCAATAGCAAATCCTCTATTATCAGCTACATCATTCTTATATTGAGACCATAAATCACTTAACCATAATTTATTTGCCTCTTTAGCCGCTCCAGACATATCATCACGAATATAAGGTTCAATAGCCGATTTATAGGTACCTACTCTAAATACATGTTGGCTAATTGATAGTTTTTCTAAAGCCGATTTGAAATACAGCTGATAACGGCCATAACCATCAAGTAGTAACCAACCACGAGGGTTTAACCATACTTCATCAGCTGAACTAGCTAAGTAATATTGATCTTGTGAATATTGATCCCCAACAGCAATTATTCGTTTTCCTGAAGTTTTAAAGTCTTTCAAAGCCTTTGCAATATCTTGAAGCTTACTTAGCCCGCTACGATTAACACCTTGAAGGTTAAGTACCATTATTTCAATACGACTGTCATTCTTTGCTCTTTCGATAACATTGAGAATATCACCGAGCAAAACCTCTGGATTTTTTTGCTGTTCTTTGAGTGCTTCATCTATGAAAGCATCCATTGGATCAATTGAACGTTTTTGTTCAACAATGTCACCAGAAATATTTAGCACTAAGGCTGAATTATTAGGGACAACAACTTCACCTTCATCACTCGTTATTGCTGCGATAAATAGAAATAAAATGATAAAAAAGAGGATGTTTATCGTGATTTTTCTAAAAGTATTTAATCCACTAAAAATTTTCAATGTTACTCGCTTTAAAGCACTTTGCTTCACTGGAGCATTAGGTAATGTTGTTTGTTGTGTCATAATATCCGGCATGATAAGTCAGTAATAATAATTGTTAACTATGCTACTTAATTTTTGTCCAGTTAAGTAGCCTCAATAGTAAATAAATGTGTAATTGAAAGTTATTATTCATATGTGAGGTCTAATTATTAGTCCATAATGGATCAATATTCCTAACTACTATATAGATGATGTGATAATGACCTCTTTAACATTAATAAATACCTATCAAAAATTTATAGAACAACTTAAAAACTTCGATGGAATACCATCATTATTATTACGCTTATATTTAGCACCCATATTTATTATGGCGGGCTATGGAAAAATGCAATTTATTAATCCTGAAGTGACAGGTTTAGCCAACTTTTTAACAAGTCCTGATATCATTTCTTGGTTTGGTAATGCAGAGTGGGGCTTAGGCTTACCTTTCCCAACGTTGTTAGCGAATATTGCTACATGGACCGAATTTTTTGGCGGATGGTTATTATTAGTGGGTTTATTTACACGTTTACTCAGTATACCGTTAATGTTTACCATGATAGTCGCTGCGACAACTGTACATGCAGATAATGGCTGGTTTGCAATAACGCCAACGAATCCAGACACAAGCCCTGCTAAGATGTTGACCTGGATTGGCGTTAATAACGCTCAGGCAAGTCTTGAAAATAGTGAAGCAACAGGTACGCGTCTAGAAGCAATGAGAGGTTTACTGGAAGAAAATGGCAACACTGAATGGTTATATGAAAATGGCACCATTGTTGTCCTTAATAATGGAATCGAATTTGCCAGTACTTATTTCATCATGTTACTTGCTTTGTTTTTTATTGGTGCTGGTCGCTTTACCAGTATAGATCATTACCTTTATAATCATTACCAACGAAAAGTTAAACAGAGTTTATATAATTAATGAATGCTAAAGAATTATTATTGCAACGACAATCGACCCCAAGATTGATTTCTCCTGCACCTATTTCAAACGAGATTGAGTTTATACTTAATGCAGGCATGCGAGCACCAGATCATGGCTGTTTAAAACCATGGTTTTTTACTGTCATTAAAGATCAAGGTTTAGATAAACTGAGTAATGTTTTTGAACAAGCAGCAATAGATCAAAATTTTAGTGAAGAAAAGATACTAAAGGCTAAAAACATGCCTTATCGAGCCCCCATAATTATTGTCATTAGCACACAATATCAGGAACATGCAAAAGTACCAAAGATTGAACAAACTATTGCCGCTGGTTGTTGTGCACATTCAATGCAAATGGCAGCATTTAGTTTAGGTTTTGGTGCTGTTTGGAGAACAGGTGACTTCAGTTATAATGACGCAGTTAAACGTGAATTAAATATTACCCTCGATAATGATATTATTGGTTTTATCTACATTGGGACTCCAGCAAAAGAAGTTCCACTAAAACCGTTGAAGTCTATAGAGCATCATGTTTCCTATCTATAGGGTGTTTGTTAACTTATGATAATAGAAATACTCGATGAGCCAGAGCAACAATTAATTGATTTTTTAGATGAGAAAATCGCCGAATTTAATTGGGCTAACTGGGAAGTTAGTGAACGTAAGCCATTAGCGGTTCAAATAAAAGATGACAAAGGTAATATTATAGCGGGTTCATCTGCCAGAACGTTTGGTAATTGGTTATTAATTAATACCTTATGGGTTGATGAATCACTCCGTGGTCAACAAGTTGGTTCTAAAATATTATATGAACTTGAAAGTTCAGCTATAGGGAGGGGGTGTTCGTTAAGTATGCTTGATACCTTAAACTTCCAAGCAATGCCATTTTACAAAAAGTACGGCTATATAACTAAATGGGTACAAGAAAATTACCCCAAATCAGGTTGTAAATACTTTATGGTTAAGGAACTTATTTAGCTTTAGTAAATTGTCTATCTTAGACTTAACCTCCAGCCATTCATGCTATGAAATTGTGTAAAGGAATATAGGTATTTATGATTTATTTGGAAAATAAGTAACACATCAGAATGTTGTAATTGCTTGAAAGCAAATATGGCTGATAAAGTTCATGGCCGTTATTTTTGAGCATAAAAAAACCTCCAAACGGAGGTTTTTATTATTCAGTATTTTTCTAGAATGCGGCGTTATTAGGCGTTCTTGGGAAAGGAATAACGTCACGAACATTTTGCATACCAGTAGCATAAGCAACTAAACGTTCAAAACCTAAACCAAAACCAGAATGTGGAACAGTGCCATAACGTCTTAAATCACGATACCAGCTGTAATCATCTTGATTTAAATTCATTTCTGCTAAACGAGCATCAAGCACGTCAAGGCGTTCTTCACGTTGACTACCACCAATGATTTCGCCAATACCAGGCGCTAATATATCCATTGCGGCAACAGTTTTCCCGTCATCATTTAAACGCATGTAGAATGATTTAATATCTTTAGGGTAGTTTTGTAAAACTACAGGGCCGTTAAAGTGCTCTTCAGCTAAATAACGCTCATGTTCTGAGTTTAAATCTACACCCCAAGAAACTTTATTTTCAAATTTCTTATCACAATTTTCTAAAATAGTAATTGCATCAGTGTAATCTAAACGAACAAAGTCGTTATTGATTACTGAATTCATGCGGTCGACAACTGTTTTATCAACACGTTGTTGGAAGAAAGCCATGTCATCACTACGTTCATCAAGCACAGCTTGGAAAACATACTTCAACATTTCTTCTGCAAGATCTGCTGCATCAGATAGATCTGCAAATGCAATTTCTGGCTCTATCATCCAAAACTCAGCTAAATGACGAGTTGTATTTGAATTTTCTGCGCGGAATGTTGGTCCAAAAGTATAAACTTTTGAAAGGGCACATGCGTATGTTTCTACGTTTAATTGTCCTGAAACCGTTAAGAATGTTTCTTTACCAAAGAAATCTTTTGTGTAATCAACATCGCCTTTATCAGTACGTGGTAAATTTTCCATATCAAGCGTACTTACGCGGAACATCTCGCCAGCACCTTCACAATCACTACCGGTGATTAACGGTGTGCTTATCCAAAAGTAACCTTTACTATGCAAAAAGCGATGAACTGCTTGAGCCAAAGTATTTCGAACACGAGCGACTGCACCACCTATATTGGTGCGAGCACGTAAATGAGCTTGCTCACGTAAAAATTCGATGCTATGGCGTTTTGCTGCCATAGGGTAGGTATCAGGATCATCAACCAATCCTAAAACTTCAACGTTAGTTGCTTGAATTTCGAATGATTGTCCTTTACCGGGAGACTCAACCAAAATACCAGTTACTTTAACAGCAGCACCAGTGGTGAGTTTCAAAACTTCTGATTGATAATTATCGAGATCACTTGGCGCGATAGCTTGAATAGCATCAAAACATGAACCATCATGAACGGCTAGAAATGAAATACCGGCTTTAGAATCACGGCGAGTTCGTATCCAACCGTGTATTGTAACTGCTTCACTTACTGGATATTTTCCAGCAAGCACATCAGTGATTGAGATAACTGACATTATCAACCTCTTTCTTTATTGAATTATTGTGTGGTTTTTTGTACATACATGCAGTTTTTGACGCTGAATATATTGCACTAACTTTAAGGTGTGATATGTTACCTTTACTACTGCGTTTAACAAGTAAAACTTGCTAATCCGGTCTATATAAAAACAAAAAACAGTAATATTGACTTTAGAGGTATTAAATCAATGATATTGGATATTAAAAACAGACGGAGTTCTACAGATATAGGGGTAGTGTTAACAAGGATTTTAGCATTAAGTGGATGGGTATTATTCATCTTTGCCATCGTTATGTCTTATTATGCGGCGCCAGATCAGGATTATGGTTTACTGCGATTTAGAGATATTGAAATTAGACAGTTTTGGTTGGCACCTTTAACTGGCTATTTATATATCGTACTTTGGGTAAGTGCTTTGTGCAGTTATTTTTGCCTGGTACTTGATCATTATAGAAGCAGAAGAAAACGTGACAGCAAACATTTTAATTTGGTGTTGTTGCTTACTGTTACGATTGCTTGGGTAATGTACATTTTAGTTAAACTTAATGAATTGCAAACTTACCCATAAGCTTGCAACTTTAAACATAGTTAAAATTATCTAAATTTAAACAATGTTTTATCTATTAAAGCACTGTTCTTCATCAAGTACAGTGCTAATAGCATTAACTAACATCTCTAAATCATCTTCATTACTAATAAATGGCGGCATGATATAGATAAGCCTACCGAATGGTCTGATCCAAACACCTAATTCAACAAATCTCTTTTGTATAGTAGCCATATTAACAGGCGAATGTGTTTCAATTACGCCAATTCCACCTAATACCCGAGCATTTATTACGCTTTTATGACTGTTTAAAGGTAGTAAATACTGTTTCAGGAATGATTCAATAAAGTTAACTTGCTGTCGCCATTCACCTGTTTCTAATAATGCTAAACTTGCATTTGCTACTGCACAAGCAAGTGGATTAGCCATAAAAGTAGGACCATGCATAAAACATCCAGCTTCACCATTACTGATGGTTTCTGCAATGTGTTCTGTACATAAAGTGGCTGCAAGTGTCATGTAACCACCCGTTAATGTTTTGCCTAAACACATAATATCTGGACTTATTTCAGCCCAATTACATCCAAATAATTTACCTGTTCTACCTAAACCAGTAGCAATTTCATCAGCAATAAATAATACGTCGTACTTTGTACATAAGTATCTACAGGCCTTCAAATATTCAGGGTGATAAAAACGCATGCCACCAGCGCCTTGAACAATTGGTTCGATAATAAATGCAGCGATTTCATTATGGTGTGTTTTAAAAAAATTCTCTAAGACAATTAATTCATTTGCATCCCATTGTTCGTAAAAGTCGCTTTGGGGCGCGGGAGCAAAAATATTTTTCATCAATACCGATTCAAATATCTGATGCATTCCATTGACTGGATCACATACTGACATAGCAGCAAAGGTATCTCCATGATAACCATTTTTGACGGTTAGTAATTTATGTTTCTCGCTTTTCCCTTGGCTATGCCAGTATTGCAAAGACATTTTTATGGCGACTTCTACTGATACAGAGCCCGAGTCTGACAAAAATACTTTCTGTAAGGGTTCTGGTGTCATATCTATGAGTTTTTTACACAAGTTAATTGCAGGTTCATGGGTCAAACCTCCAAACATAACATGTGCCATTTTTTGGGTTTGATCTATTAAGGCTTGGTTCAATTTCGGATGATTATAGCCATGCAATACTGACCACCATGATGACATGCCATCAACAAGTTTCTCGCCAGAAGCAAGTTTGATATGAACACCTTCGGCTGACTCAACTAAATAAGAAGGCAAGGGATTCGACATCGATGTATAAGGATGCCAAACGTGTTTTTTATCAAAATCAATTATATTTGTATGTTTTTTATTCATATGTAAAGCTTGAGCGTTTTTTTATGTTGACAATTAATGACTGCCACATAGATTACCTGCTAATATTTAGCGATGCAATTTTCACATTTATATATTTATAGTTAAGGTTTCACATGTCTCAAACAAATATCACGCGTCATGATTGGTCAATAGCTGAAGTTGAAGCGTTTTTTGCTCTTCCTTTTAGTGATCTTATGTTTCAAGCTCAAACCGTTCATCGTGAACACTTTAACCCTAATGAAGTACAAGTCAGCACCCTGTTATCGATAAAAACAGGTGCTTGCCCTGAAGACTGTAAATATTGCTCTCAAAGTGCTCGATACAATACAGATGTTAAAAAAGAACGTTTAATGGAAGTTGAAAAAGTACTCGAAGCCGCAAAAATTGCGAAAGATCAAGGGTCAACGCGCTTTTGTATGGGAGCGGGTTGGAGAAATCCAAAAGCACGTGATATGCCTTACGTTATCGAAATGGTTAAAGGTGTTAAAGCTATGGGATTAGAAACCTGTATGACACTTGGCATGATTGATGGAGGTCAAGCAGATGAATTACAAGAAGCTGGTTTAGACTATTACAACCATAACCTTGATACATCTCCAGAACATTATAATTCTATAATAACCACACGCAGCTACCAAGATAGATTAGATACTTTACAGAATGTTCGTGATTCTGGTATGAAAGTCTGTAGTGGTGGTATCGTTGGGTTAGGTGAAAAAGCACAAGACAGAGCATCGTTTTTAGCACAATTAGCTAACTTACCTAAGCACCCTGAAAGTGTACCTATTAACATGTTAGTTAAAATTGAAGGTACACCACTAGCAAATGTTGACGATTTAGATGCGTTTGACTTCATCCGTTGTATCGCTATAGCACGTATCATGATGCCGAAAAGTCATGTTCGTTTATCAGCTGGTCGAGATGCGATGAATGAACAAATGCAAGCAATGTGTTTTTTAGCGGGTGCTAATTCAATATTCTACGGTTGTAAATTGTTAACAACAGGGAATCCAGAAGCTAATAAAGATATGCAGTTGTTTGCCAAATTAGGCATTAATACTGAAACAGTTGCGACTGAAGATGATAATACAGAGCAGCAAATAACAACAGCTGTCGTGAATCAGCAGAACAAAGAATTGTTTTACGACGCTTCTTTGTAAATATTGCGCACAGAATAAGAGTTAAACTTAAATCTATGTCTTTTAACTTTATTGCTGAGCAAGTTGCTCAGCAAAAAGAAAAATCACAATACCGTCAACGCCAATGTATAAGCGAGCAAAATGGCCGAGAAATAGTTGTGTCAGGCAAAAGGTACTTAAATTTCTCCTCTAATGATTACCTCGGTTTAAACCATCACCACGAAATAAACAAAGCACTTCAAGAGGGTGTTGATAAATTCGGTAGCGGTGCCAGTGCTTCAAGTTTGATCACGGGGTTTCATTACGCGCACCGAGCTTTAGAAGAAGACGTCTGCGAATGGCTAAATAAACCACGTTGTTTACTTTATAGCAGTGGCTTTGGCGCTAATTCAGGTGTATTACAAACATTAGGTAATAAAGATAGTCAGTTCTTTTTAGATAAACTAAGTCACGCTTCTTTGATAGACGGTGCTTTATCAAGTGATGCCCTTGTTAAGCGTTATTTACATAATGATCACCAGCAACTTGAAAAATATTTAATTAAAAGCAACGTTGAAAATAAGCTCATAGTCTCTGAAGGTGTTTTTAGTATGGATGGCGATTGTGCCGATGTCAGCCAACTCATTAATATTTCTAAACAACAAAAAGCTATGCTTTATATGGATGACGCTCACAGTATTGGTGTCATTGGTGAATCAGGTCAGGGTAGTAGTAGTTTTGGTAATATAGATATTGTTATGGCAACTTTTGGCAAAGCGCTAGCAACGAGTGGAGCATTTATCGCTTGTGATGAAGATATGTATCAATATCTTGTTAACTTTTCTCGTCATTATATTTATTCAACTGCAATTTCCCCAGCTGTAGCATGGGCAACAAAATCAAGCATTAAACTGGCTAAAAATGAATCTTGGCGCAGAGATAATATCTCGCAATTAAGTGAACTTTTAACAGATAAACTTGATGACAGTATTCAAATAATTCCTTCATCTTCATCTATTCAAGCTATTATTATTGGTAGTGAAGATAAAGCACTTGATGTCTGTCAAAAACTCAAAAACAAAGGTATTTGGTTAACCGCAATAAGACCACCAACGGTTGCCAAGAATAGTTCTAGGTTACGCGTTACCATTACAGCAAAGCATAAAGATAAAGATATCATGTATTTAGCGAACACATTGAATGAGGTTTTAAATTAATGCCTGATGTATTAAACAGGATTAAAATAGCCAAATCATTTGGCTCAGCGAGTAAGTCGTATGATGTTTCATCTCGATTACAACGCTATACGGGTAAAAATTTAATGTCATTGTTGCCTAACAGATCAGATATAACTGTTGTTGATTTGGGATCGGGCACGGGATTTTTCACCGACATATTAGCCAGTAAATACCAACACACTATTGGTGTTGATATTTCAAATAAAATGCTTGTTTTCGCCCAAGAAAACCGGAGTAAGGAAATAAATTGGTTAGA
>ENA-OSET01001337-OSET01001337.1-sediment-metagenome-genome-assembly--contig:-NODE-1337-length-25706-cov-3.947247_pt1 | contig 25706 bp, 19 predicted proteins | sample MGYA00237882_ERZ534229 | MGnify/ENA primary metagenome ERZ534229 (study PRJEB26408, sample SAMN06266212) | sediment metagenome | isolation source: Hudson Canyon methane seep mesocosm | place... | reverse complement strand
GAGGTGCATCTTTTGCATCCAAAAAGGTCTCTGCGATGGCCGTGTCATCTTCAAAGTTCCTCTTAAGTTCACCGGACCTTGCCAATCTTTGCACAACATCCACTACCATCTGACGCTTGCGAATAGTGTTCGGATCTTTTCCAAGTGCAACATCTCGGCCGTCTTCACCATCTTCTGGCCAGTAAGTGCCACCGAGTGGCTTAGGTGCTTCGTTATATCCGGTCGAAATCACATCGCTATCTCTAGAAATTGCCGCACCAACTTGGCGGGCCGTATCACAAGAAGTCAGCGATGTCTGATAGGCAAGGTTTAGGAAAAATTCTCCTTTGGTTGGAGAGATGATAAAGTTTCCGAACAATGCGAAAAAGAAGCGCTTTAGAAGCTTTTCGAGTTGATCCCCGTCAGAAGTGTCCACAACTACATCTGCAAGTGGGAACACATCGCTGACGCGCTGACCATGCCGCACCGAAGTTTCATCGTCATCAACGGTTACAAGGTCCATGGCCGCTGCTTGCCACTTGCTAGATTTTGGGGTGTCAGAATGTCCGTCTGCAATTTTCTGAGCTAAGGTATGTTTCAAGTGATCCGCTGGTGAGTGACACGAAATCAAAATGAACTGTTGCCCATAAATTGAGCGTAGAGCCGCGACTTCTTCAGGTCTCTTGATCTGGTTGATAATGTAAGCAGTACGCTGAAGTGGTAGCGCTGCGTTGCCATTTTCGTTCTTTTCTCGTCTGATAGCCCGGATTCGTTCGATTGCATAAGACACGAAAAAATCATCCCGAGTGCTTTCTTTACGCACATCGTTGCACGCCTTAATGTATGTCTGATAGCGCCTTTCAACGGGTGTTTCAGTAAGTTCGAAACCGAGTCTGGGATCTCTGACGAAGTCAGTAAGCTTGATGTGGTGGTGCTCGTAGTGAAGGCTATGTAGCGTCTCTTCAATTCGTTTAATAACTGTCGGCATGTCTGCGCCCAAACGACCCACTAGACCAACAACAAGTTCCACATCTACGACTTTTTCCATAAACCACACCTCAAATGACCGCGTGACACGCTAGTGTACGTGTGCAAATGTGTCTACTATATCTTGACAAGGAGAAACCATGCAGAATCGAGAACAGTCCCCGCAGTTCGATTTCTCAAGTTCCTTTGAACAGACCCTAAAGGAGTATGAACAGACTCCTGAGGCGTCACAAGCCGACTTTGAGCGCGCGCAAGAATGGCGTGACAGCTATGAAAACGTTGTAGTGATGAAGTCATCTCAAAAAAGTTATGCTTAACTCACAGCGACATGAGCTTTATAGAAACGGTGCTGATTATTTCAGCGCCGTTTTTTTTCGGCACGACCAGCACGACCTAGTTCCACGTCTGACGTCTGAAAACACCGTTGTCTGACCGCTTTCGGTTGCAATTCCACGCGAAATATTAAGAACTCGGCAATATGAAAGGAAGTTTGTCAACCTTTTCAATACGATTACAAAGTTCCCAATTCATGTCCGCTTTGGCTTTTTATGGCCACCAGATGAGCTCTCCACCAACGGCATCTAAGGGCCGGTTCAGCCCAAAGCCGCCATAACGGGCCTGGCCAATGGTTCTGCTTCGGTCCAACAATCCACCATTGGTCAGACAAAAAGAAAGAATTGTTCGGTGAATAAAACATTGGTTTGCACCATAGTCGGCGCATCACTTTCAGCACGTTTTTACAGGCATTGGCATAATGTTAAGCTGGTGGGCCGTGCAGGAATCGAACCTGCGGCTTCCAAATTAGGAATTTGGCACTCTATCCGGCTGAGCTAACGGCCCACACACTGAGTGTATTGAAAGAAACCCTTACTCATGTCAACTCAGTAGGTATTAGTAGACCTACTGGAAATAAACACCTGCAAACACTACACTTACACACACACAGTAAGACGTAGGTGGTTATTTTCGCTCTATCCAGTTGAGCCACGGGGCCATATACTATGATGGACTGTACTCTCCCCTAACAAATAGACATTGCGAGCTCAATCCCATGCCGCGCACCGCTCTCACTTTTTGCTGGGACAGGCTGAGGGTGCCCTAAACTCTACGACCGGGTTTTCGGGACCTGGCGGGGGCAACGTCTCTGGCCAATCGGTTTTGCAAGCGCTGCGATTCAGCGCCCACAGGGGCAGGTTCGCCTAAAAATTACGCAGGCGCATAGATCTCACGCTGCACTGCGGCAAATTCCATTGATGCGACAGATCCGCTGACACCATGTTTGGATCACCGCAGGCAACGAGGTCTGCTGTGTTGTCCGTCTCACCACCGTGTGATGCCTAGGCAGTCCCGCTTAGGTCTTTGTCAAAAAGTGAAGATATCGGGGCCCATTCACATGCCATAGCGCAATTCACCTGCCCGGCCCCAACTAGGAACAACCCCAATTGCAGCGGAGCGAACACATGAGTCAAAAACTTGTAATTATCGGGGCAGGTATGGCCTCGGGGCGGGTCATCGAACACCTGCGCGAAACTAATCCTGATGCCTATGAGGTCACATTGTTCAACGCTGAACCCCGTGGCAACTATAACCGGATCATGCTGTCACCGGTGCTGTCTGGTGACAAGGCCTACCCCGAGATCGTCATCCACGATGACGATTTCTACGCTGAAAACAACGTCACCTGCCGGTTTGGTGAAACGGTCTCTGCGGTTGATACGGCGGCCAAGACCGTCACCGCCGCAAACGGTGATGTGCTGCCCTACGACAAGCTGCTGTTTGGCACCGGATCGAACCCCTTCATCATCCCTCTGCCCGGCCATGATCTGGACGGCGTCATTGCCTATCGCGATCTGGAGGACACTGAACAGATGATGGGTCTAGGCGCAGGTCACAAGGCTGTTGTCATCGGTGGTGGCCTGTTGGGACTAGAGGCCGCAGCGGGTATGGCGGCGCGCGGGGTCGACGTCACCGTGGTCCACCTTATGGGCCATTTGATGGAACGTCAGCTGGACGAGGCCGCCGGATACCTGCTGCGCCGCGCCTTGGTTGACAAGGGCATCACCGTCAAATGCTCGGCCAATTCCAAAGCGATTTTGGGAGAAAATGGCCATGTTAGAGCCTTATTACTAGACGACGGTACCGAACTGCCCTGTGACTTACTGGTGATGGCCGTCGGCATCCGCCCAAACACTGGGTTGGCCCAGGCGGCCGGGCTGGCGGTGGGGCGCGGTATCCATGTCGACGATCACCTGCTGACCTCGGATCAGGATGTGCTGGCGGTGGGCGAATGCGTCGAACACAATGGCGCGCTGTTTGGTCTGGTTGCACCACTTTATGAACAGGCCAAGGTGGTGGCCAAAACGTTGCTGGGTGAAACAGCTGTTTTTACCGCCAAAGAGGTCTCGACCAAGCTGAAAGTCACCGGTTGTGATCTGTTCAGCGCCGGCGACTTTGCCGAAGGTAAGGACCGCGAGGACATCATCTTTCGCGACCCGGCACGCGGCGTCTACAAACGTCTGGTCATCGAAAACGATACTTTGATAGGCGCTGTCCTGTATGGCGACACTGATGATGGTAATTGGTTCTTTGGCTTGATCAAGGACACCACCGATATCTCGGAAATGCGCGATACGCTGATCTTTGGACCGGCCTACCAGGGAGGGTCCTCGCTGGACCCGTTGGCAGCCGTTGCAGCCTTGCCGGATGATGCAGAAATCTGCGGCTGCAACGGCATTTCCAAAGGCCAGATCGTGGCGGCCATTCAGGCCGGTGCCCATACGTTGGACACGGTAAAGGCAAACTCCAAGGCAGCATCGTCCTGTGGCAGCTGTGCCGGTCTGGTGGCGGACTTGCTGGGCGTCACGCTGGGCGATACGTTCAAAATGCCCGAGAAAGAGGTGATCTGTAAGTGCAGTGATCTGTCCCATGATGATCTGCGCAAACTGATCGTGGCCAAGGATCTGAAGTCCATCCCGCAGGCAATGCAGGAACTGGACTGGAAGACCTCGTGCGGCTGTCACATCTGCCGCCCAGCGCTGAACTATTACATGGTTTGCGCCTGGCCCGGCGCTTACGAGGACGACGGCAAAAGCCGTTTCATCAACGAACGGGTGCACGCCAACATCCAGAAAGACGGCACCTATTCGGTGGTGCCCCGGATGCTCGGCGGTATCACCACTCCGGACGAATTGCGCGCGATTGCGGATGCGGCGGACAAGTATGATGTGCCCACCGTCAAGGTGACAGGCGGTCAGCGGATCGACCTGCTGGGCATCAAGAAAGAGGACCTCCCCGCGATTTGGTATGATCTGGGCAAGGCCGGCATGATGTCGGGTCAGGCCTATGCCAAGGGTCTGCGCACGGTGAAAACCTGTGTTGGCACCGATCATTGCCGGTTTGGCACTCAAGACAGCACTGGTCTGGGTATCCAGATCGAACAGGCCATGTGGGGCGCCTGGTCGCCGCATAAATTCAAGCTGGCCGTGTCAGGCTGCCCGCGCAATTGCGCCGAGGCCACTTGTAAGGATCTGGGCATCATCTGTGTCGACAGCGGCTATCAGATTCTGGTGGGCGGCGCGGCGGGGCTGGACCTGCATCAGACCGAGCTGCTGGTGCAGGTCGCCAGTGAAGATGACGCCATTCAAGTGTCTTGTGCGTTTTACCAGCTATACCGCGAGGGCGCGCAGTATCTGCACCGTCCCTACAAATGGATCGCCAAGGTGGGGCTGGACTGGATCAAAGAGCAGATCGTTGATGATCTTGAAAACCGCGCTGCACTGGCGGACCGGTTCCACTATTCACAGCAATTCTATCAAATCGACCCCTGGGCCGAGCGGGCGAAACAGGGCAAGGACGCCCACGAGTTCGCTCCGCTGGCAGATTTCACAAAGGTAGCAGCAGAATGAGCGGCTTTATCGACATCGGCAAGTTTGACGACATCCCCGCCCGCGGCGCCCGCATAGTGCGCACCCCTCGCGGTGACATCGCCGTGTTTCGCACCGCCTCGGGGCAGGTGTTTGCGCTGGACGATTACCTGCCGGGCAAGGCCGGTCCCCTGTCCAACGGTATTCAGCATGACACCCAAGTGACCGACCCGATGCGCAACTGGGTCTTTGACCTTGCCTCGGGTCAAGCGCAGGGGGCGGACGAAGGATCGGTGGCAACATACCCGGTGAAATGCGAACAGGGTCGCATCCTGATTGCGGCCTCGGCGGTCACTGCGCAGGGTGCAGCGGCGTGATGGACGGTAGCGCGTTACCCGAAGTCCGGTCCACCTGTCCCTATTGCGGCGTGGGCTGCGGAGTGCTGCTGCGCGCAAACGGGCAAGGCGGTCTGGATGTGCGCGGGGACCCTGATCACCCCACCAACCGGGGCCGTCTGTGCTCCAAGGGCACTGCATTGGGGGAAACCGTCGGGCGAGAGGGCCGCTTGCTGGCCCCCCGCATCAATGGGGTCACGGTCGACTGGGAGTCTGCGCTGGATACGGTGGCATCCAGGTTCTCGCAGACCATTGCAGAACACGGACCCGACAGCGTCGCCTTTTATGTCTCGGGGCAATTGCTGACCGAAGATTACTATGTGGCCAACAAACTGATGAAGGGCTTCATCGGGTCGGCCAATATCGACACCAATTCACGGCTGTGCATGGCGTCCACCGTGGCCGGCCATCGCCGGGCCTTTGGCAGTGATACTGTTCCCGGCACCTATGAGGATCTGGAGCAGGCTGATCTGATTGTTCTGGTCGGCTCTAATCTGGCCTGGTGTCATCCGGTTTTGAACCAGCGCATCCAGGCAGCGCGCGCGCAGCGACCTGAAATGAAGCTGGTGGTGGTCGACCCCCGCCGCACCGCCAGCTGCGATGGCGCAGATATGCATTTGCAACTGCGCAACGGCGCTGATGTGGCTCTATTCAACGCACTTTTGGCTGAAATTGACCGGTCAGGTGCCCATGACCCAGAGTTCCTGACCCATGTTGAAGGGGCCGCGGCGGGTTTTGCTGCCGCCCGCAGCACTGACACATCCGTCACCGGTCTGAGCCCCGAACAGATCCGCGCCTTCACCGATCTGTGGATCAACACCAAACGCGTGGTCACTGTGTTTAGTCAGGGGGTCAACCAATCGACCTCGGGCAGTGACAAGGTCAACGCGATCCTGAATTGCCACCTTGCCACCGGTCGCATCGGTCAGCCCGGCATGGGCCCCTTCAGCGTCACCGGCCAACCCAACGCCATGGGTGGGCGCGAGGTGGGCGGCTTGGCCAATATGCTGGCCTGCCATCTTGAGCTGGAAAACCCCGCGCATCGCCAAGTGGTGCAGAACTATTGGCAGGCCCCAGCAATGCCCAGCGCACCCGGGTTGAAGGCGGTCGATATGTTCAGCGCCGTGGGGGCAGGCAAAATCAAGGCGCTGTGGATCATCCACACCAACCCCGCTGTATCGATGCCCGACGCCGACGCGGTCACTGCGGCGATCAAATCTTGCGACTTTACCGTGGTCAGCGACATCACCGGCGCGACGGATACCGCCCGGCTGTGTGATGTGCAGTTGCCCGCCACGGCCTGGGCCGAGAAATCCGGCACCGTCACCAATTCTGACCGCACCATCAGCCGCCAACGCGCCGCGCTACCCGCGCCCGGACAGGCCAGGCCCGACTGGCAGATCCTGGCCGAAGTAGGCCGCCGCATGGGCTGGTCTGATGCCTTCACCTACGCCTCACCGGCAGACATCTTTGACGAATACGCCAAGCTGTCAGGCCTGGCCGCTGCGCAGGGCCGCGACTTTGACATCTCGGGCCTGTCGGGCCTAACTCCGGACGGGTATGACAGGCTGGAGCCAACCCGTTGGCCGGTGAGCAAGACCCGACAGGGCGGGCGCTTCTTTGCGGATGGTCAGTTCTATACCCCCTCCGGCAAGGCGCAGATGCTGGCGTTGCAACACCGCGCGCCAGCGGCGAAAACCGGTGCCCAGTTCCCATTCCGGCTGAACACCGGGCGGGTGCGTGACCAGTGGCACAGCATGACCCGCACCGGTAAATCACCCCGCCTGTCGGCGCATCTGGCGGAACCGTTTTTGGAAATCCACCCTCAAGATGCCGCAAGGCAGGGGTTTAACCCCGCCGACCTGATCTCGGTCCGCAGCACCCAAGGCAGCGCCATCCTGCGGGTGCTGATCACCGATGCAGTGTTACCCGGCGAAGTCTTTGCTCCGATCCACTGGACCAACGAGACCGCTCCCTCGGCCCGGATTGACGCCTTGGTCCCGTCCTTTACCGACCCGGTGTCCGGCCAACCTGAAAGCAAGGCCGCGGTGGTGGCCCTGTCCAAATTCCGCCCTGGATGGCATGGATTTGCGGTCTCACTCAACCAAATGCAGCCCACAACCGACTATTGGGCGCTGTCGCGCACGACCAGTGGCTGGAGAACCGAGTTGGCCAGCTCCGATGCACCCGAGGACTGGGCGGCCTATGCCCGCACGCTGATTGGTGGCGCTGAAACAATCGAACAAAGCCTCTGTGATCCGGCGCGTGGCACCTATCGCTTTGCCTTTTATCGCGAGGGGCTGTTGGTCGGGGCCTTCTTTGCTGCACCTGATACATTGGCGCTGTCCCGGGATCATCTGGCCGACCTGCCCGGCACCGATGGCAACGCCGTCCTAAGCGGTCGCCCTGCTGTGGGGCAGCCCGACCCCGGCCCCATAGTCTGCGCCTGTTACAGTGTTGGCAGAAACACCATTCTGACCGCCATCAAAGATCACGGCCTCTCCAGCGTCGATGCTATTGGCACGGCGCTATCAGCAGGAACCAACTGCGGTTCGTGCCGGTCCGAACTGGCGGATCTGCTGCCAGACCTTATCCTGCCGGTGGTGGCGGCATGATCCAAACACGCTGACCGACCCTATGTCCCCACTGCAACCAATGGATCCATTGCAAATGGCCCCATTGTGCTGCGGGGCCTGATTGCCTAACCTCGCGAGAACAACAACACGAGGCTAACACAGTGACATCGGACAACAAACGCCCCCTAACACTCCGCGATGTATCCGAAGCCACGGGGGTTTCCGAAATGACCGTCAGCCGGGTACTGCGCAATCGGGGCGACGTGTCGGAAAAAACTCGCGTCAAAGTGCTCGCTGCCGCCAAAGAGCTGGGATATGTGCCCAACAAGATCGCCGGGGCACTGGCCTCGAATAGGGTCAATCTGGTGGCGGTAATCATCCCATCACTGTCCAACATGGTGTTCCCCGAAGTGCTGACCGGCGTCAACGAAGTGCTGGAGACCACCAACCTGCAACCGGTTGTGGGTGTCACCGATTACCGGCCCGAAAAAGAAGAAAAAGTACTGTACGAGATGCTGTCCTGGCGGCCTTCGGGGGTCATCATTGCCGGTCTGGAACACACCGAAGCGGCGCGTGCGATGCTCAACGCTGCTGGTATCCCAATTGTCGAAATCATGGACACCGATGGCAAGCCTGTAGATGCCATGGTGGGTATTTCACACCGCCGTGCCGGCAGCGAAATGGCCAAGGCGATCCTGAAAGCAGGCTATCGTCGCATTGGTTTCATGGGCACCAAAATGCCACTGGATCACCGCGCCCGCAAGCGGTTCGAGGGCTTTACCGAGGCATTGGCCAAGGAAGGTGTCGAGATCGAAGACCGCAATTTTTATTCGGGCGGATCTGCGCTGGCCAAGGGCCGCGAGATGACCGCAGAAATGCTGGAACGGTCACCAGATCTGGATTTTCTGTATTATTCCAACGATATGATCGGCGCAGGCGGATTGCTGTACTTGCTGGATCAGGGAATCGACGTGCCGGGTCAGATCGGCCTGGCGGGTTTCAACGATGTTGAGCTGTTGCAAGGACTGCCCCGCAAACTGGCCACTATGGATGCCTGTCGGCTTGAGATCGGACGCAAGGCAGCCGAGATCATTGCCGCACAGCTGGACAACCCCGAGGAAGAGATCGAAACCCGGATCACCCTGACCCCGACCATCAGTTTTGGCGACACGCTAAAGCGGCGCTGATGGCTGTCCAACAGCTTGACAATCGATCAGCGCGCCGCCTGTTTATGGACCGGCACGCGCTGATCGAGGCCCCGACAGGGCCCGCCAAGGGGGATGAGCTGTTAGCGCTGATTACCCGGCTTGGATTTGTCCAGCTGGACAGCATCAACACCGTGGCGCGGGCGCATGACATGATCCTGTATTCGCGGCGCCCCTCTTATCGTGCGGAGAACCTGCAACAGCTGTTTAAGGGCAACCGCGCGCTGTTTGAACATTGGACTCATGATGCAGCCGTCATTCCGATGCAGTTCTATCCCCATTGGCACCTGCGGTTTCAGCGCGACGCTGACCTTCTGAAAAAACGCTATCGCAACTGGCACCGCGACAATTACGAGGCGCAGTTCGACACCGTTCTGCAGCACATCCGCGACCACGGTCCCGTGGGATCGTCGGACGTGGGCAAGGACGAGAAAAAGGGGTCGGGCGGCTGGTGGGACTGGCATCCGTCCAAGACCGCGCTGGAATACCTGTGGCGCTCCGGTGCGCTCACGGTTGTTGGCCGCCAGGGGTTCCAGAAACGCTATGACCTGACAGAGCGGGTGATCGAAGAACAGCTGCGCCCCGGGGCAACTGCCACTGACGAAGGCCACACACTCGACACCCTGTGCAATGGCGCAATCGACCGGCTTGGCTTTGCCACCTCGGGCGAGATTGCTGCATTCTGGGATACCGTGTCGTCAAGTGAAGCGCGCGCATGGTGCAAGGCACAGCTGGATCAGGGGCAGCTTGACGAAATTGAGGTTGCCCATACCGATGGCAAGTTGCGCCGTGCCTTTGCCCGGCCAGGAACAGTTGAAACCGCGCAGGATATCCCACCGGCCCCAGCCCGAATGCGGGTGCTCAGCCCGTTTGACCCGGCCCTGCGGGACCGCAAGCGCGCCGAGCGGTTATTTGGGTTTCACTACCGGATCGAGGTCTTTGTCCCGGCGCCGAAACGCATCTACGGATATTACGTATTCCCGCTGTTCGAGGGCGAACGCATGGTGGGACGGATCGATATGAAGGCGCAACGCGACAAGGACCTGTTGCAGGTCGCTGCGGTTTGGCCCGAACGCGGCATCAAATGGTCCGGCGCGCGCATCCGGAAACTGGAGAGTGAGCTGCAGCGGGTTGCCCGTTTTGCAGGGCTTTCAGAAGTGGCATTTGCGGATAATTGGCTGCGTGAGCCCGTCTGAAAAACTACGTTTCTTCCCGCGACCCTCAGACCTGAATTCTAGCCCAGAAATTCGCGATCCCGGATCAGATTGACCAGATCCGACACAGTGTCATCGACACCCTGCCCCGAAGTATCCAACTGCGCCAGCGCCTTGCCATAGAGCGCCTCGCGGCTGGCCAGGATCGACCGGAGCTGCTCCATCGCCTCGGGGTTGCCGGCCATTGGTCGCTCGTCGCCCTGCGCCCGCACCCGCGCCATGTGATCCTCGGCGCTGGCCTTGATCCAAATGGTGTGAAACCCGGACAGCAAGCTGTTGTACGTCTCGGGTTCACCAACCACGCCGCCGGCAGCGGCCAAGATCAGGCTATCATGGGTGGCGGCAATCCGCGAAATCGCCTGGGCCTCCAGCTTGCGGTACCCTTCCTGGCCATACAGCGCCATGACCTCGTCCACCGGCATGCCGCTTTGGGATTCGATTTCTGAGTTCAGCTCGACAAAGGGCAGATCCAGCGCCTGCCCGGCCAGTGCCCCAAGTGTGGACTTGCCCGCACCACGCAGGCCGACCAGACAAATGCGCCCGGCCCGCATATTGGCCTCGGGTTCGGGGGATAGCAGGTCCTGTACCATCCGCTGCGTGTCCGCGTTAGAGCTGCGGTACAGATCACCGATGCGCAGGGCATCTGATGTCCAGGGATCTTCTTCGCCGGTCAGCCATTCAATGCGATGATCCAGCGCGATCGCAACCCGCTGCAGCAACCCAATAGAGATATTGCCCGCACCGCTTTCAAGCTGGGCCAGATACCGCGGGGACACACCAGATTGTTCCGACAAGATACGCCGCGAGATGCCTTTGCGTTCGCGCGCACGTCTGACCCGATCGCCCACACGGGTGATCAGTCTTGCCACCGAGGTATCAGCGTCATCACGATCCGAGGCCGGTTTGGCCTCGCCGCGGAAATTGGTGATCTCACTCATAGGGATGCCAGTTATGAATCATATTGCATGATTTTAGAGAGACAGTGCCGCACCTACAAACAGAAACCGGAAGATTCGCACTCAGGTTGCATTATTTTGCGGATCACCCCGTTATTCAGGTCGAATGAGCGGAGTAACAATGTCTCTGATGTCCGGAGGGGCGGGTTTTGAGGTAAATGTCTCGGGCGCGATGAAGACGCAGACGAATTTACCCTCGAAGCTTAGCTTGCCATCCTGACGTGCATTGACCCGAAACGCGATCGAGCTGCTGCCCAGTTTGCACGGCCAGACCTCGCAGATCAGCCGGTGGCGCGGTGTGACCGGCGAGCGGAAGTCGATGCTCATATGTACAAACGGCGTGCCGGTGCCGCGATCCAGCTCCATCTGAAACCAGCCGTCGCCACCCAGATTATGTTCCCACCAGGCATCGATGGCTTCCAGTGCGAACCAGGGCAGCCGCCCTGTATAAGCAATGCGCGCAGGGTCGCAGTCGCCCCAGCCAACCCGGATTTCATGGGTAAAATTGGCCAAAGTTGGCACTGGGTCTGGTGTCGTCATTCAGTAGGTTTCCACGTGATATCGTCCATCGAGGCGCATCTTATCGCGCAGCTCGGACCAGTTCAAATCGATACCACGGGCGATATCCCGCAGGGCCTCTTCGACCCCTTGTTCCATCGCCTTCAACCCGCAGATGTAGATGTATCCATTGGGGTTTTGCAGCAGTTCGGCCACCCTGGGGGTTTGCTCGCGCAGCAAGTCCTGCACATATTTTTTAGGCGCGCCATCCTGGCGGGAAAAGGCAAAGTGTTTGGCCATAAAGGCGTCAGGGATTTTATTTAGCGGGCCGAAATAGGGCAGCTCTTCGGGTCTGCGCGCGCCAAATACCAGCGTCATGCGGTCCCTATCCTGCGGAGAAATGCGTTGCCGCCGCATGGTAAAGCCGCGAAACGGCGCAGAGCCGGTGCCGGTGCAGATCATCAGCATGTCCGCCTGCGGATCGCTGGGCATCAGGAAGGTCGACCCAAACGGCCCCGTTACCTGCACCTCGTCACCCTGCCCCAGATCACAGACATAGTTCGAACAGATCCCCTGCGGCTCGCGTTTGACCGTCAGCGAGATGTTCGGGTAGCCGGGCCGCTCGCCGTCACGTGGGCTAGAGACCGAATACAACCGGGGCAGATGCGGCTGGCCTTTTTCGTCACTGCCCGGTGGGATAATTCCGATACTTTGGCCTTCGAGCACTGGAAACGGCAACCCGGCAAGATCCAGAATGATATGGCGAACATCGGCGTCGCTGGCCTGATCGGTCAGTCGGTAATTGCCCTGCACCCGCGCCGTTGCGGGTTTGCCAAGCGTATACATGTTGATGGTTGGCTTGCCCGCGCTATCCGGCGCCTTGGCCTTGCCGCCGGCCCCCGAATGGGCCTTGGCCAATAGCGCCGCCATGGCATCATCCAGCGCCTCTAACCCGCTTTCCGCCTCGTCCCCTTCGGCGATATCGGCCTGTTCGGGCATTTCTTCCCATTCAAATTGCGCCTCAACGGAATAGGGGTCTGTCACCACCCGCCATTCGTCGATGGACCCGGTGGGGCAAACCGGGATGCAATCCATGCAAAAGTTACATTTGCTGGCATCCACCACCACATTGACATCGTCATGCACGATTGCCTCTTCGGGGCATGTCATCTCGCAGGTGTAACAACGGATGCAAATTTCGGGGTCGATCAGGTGCTGTTTTACCGGCTGGGTCATTGTGGTTTTGCCCTGTTGAGGATGACATCAGGCAAGGTCAGCGCATCAATCAGCGCGGTGCACAGCCCGGTACAGTTCTGACAACCAACGCAGGGGCCCTGGAGGTTGCTGACCTGCAGCGCCAGATGCTCCATGTGGGGTGTCGCTATCCGGTGACGACTGATTTTCATCGCGTGTCCTTCTCTCAGGGCTAAAACCCGGCTTAGTAATCAAGCCGGGTTTTGGGGCGTCAGGCCATGTGCAGTTGCACATACTCAAAGTCACCCGGTTTATTATCGATACCGACCTTGGGTGGTGCAATCCAGCTGGCGTATTTGCCCGGCTCCGTACAAGGCTTCATCAGCGACTGAATGAAATCCCCATCCGCCTTGGTTGGCAACCAGTCTTTGACCCTGGCGTCCCACTGATCCTTGGGGATGATGTCGCCATCCGGGGTGATGCTGACCGCCGAGAACACCCCGATCTTACGGTGGAACCCTTCGTGCGGGATGGTCATCTCAAAATCGATGCCCTGCTTGGCAATCAGCTTGTTCCAGCGGCCAACACCGCCGGCGGCGTCTTTGACGTAGTCATCGCGCAAACGCATGTTGATCGCGGTCAGGGCCGGGACCTCTTCGGCGACAATCCGGCCCTCTTTGATGGAGCGCACCACGTAGCTGTCATTGGTCAGCTTGTGATCATCTTTGATCCGCTGCTCCATGAAGCGGCCTTTGATGCCCGAGTTAAAGGCGTTGGCGGCGTTGGTCGAGACCTCTTGCCCGAACAAGTCCAATGACAGGGTATAGTGCAGGTTCAGTTTTTTCTGGATCGTGGGCAGGTCGATGACGCCCAGGTCACGGATTTTGTCGATGTCATAGGGATCGGTGATACCCGCCGCCTTCATCGCGTCACAGGTCGCCTGAATGGTGCGGCCAACCCCGGTTTCGCCAACAAACATGTGGTGTGCTTCTTCGGTCAGCATGAACCGGCAGGTACGGCTAAGAGGGTCAAAGCCGGATTGCGCCAGGCTTTCCAGCTGCATCTTTCCGTCCCGGTCGGTGAAATAGGTGAACATGAAAAACGAGAGCCAATCCGGCGTTTCCTCGTTGAAGGCACCCAGCATCCGCGGCGCTTCGTCCGATCCCGAGGAGCGCACCAGCATGTCATTGGCTTCCTCGCGACCATCCCGGCCGAAATACTTTTGCAGCAGGTAAACCATCGCCCAGAGGTGACGGCCCTCTTCGACGTTGACCTGAAACAGGTTGCGCATGTCATACAGCGAAGGCGCGGTGAGGCCGAGGAACCGCTGCTGTTCAACCGATCCCGGTTCGGTGTCGCCCTGAATGACGATCATCCGTTTCAGCATGTTACGGTATTCGCCGGGAACTTCCTGCCAGGCGGGCTCACCGTAGTGTTCACCGCAGGGAATGGTGCGGCCCTCGACCTGTGGCGCCAGCAGAACACCCCAGCGGTACTCGGGCATCTTCACATAATCGAACTTAGCCCAGCCTTTGGGGTCAACCGAGACCGCGGTGCGCAGGTAGATCATGCTTTGCTGGAACTGTTGAGGGATCAGATCGTTCCACCAGTTGATATAACCGGGGTGCCATTTCTCTAGCGCCTTTAGCACCTTCTTGTCACCGCTTAGGCCAACGTTGTTGGGGATTTGGGTGTCATAGCTGACATTCATGAGATCAATCATGGTTTTCTCCTAGGGGGCGGTGCGTGCAAGCACACACCCGACGGTGGTTGCAAAGTGCGCGCTTGCACGCACCGTTTTGTGTCAGACGCGTTCCATATTGTAGTCGCCGCGTTTACCGGTGCCATAGCGCTGCAGCGCACCGTCTGGGCCAACCGCATTGGGGCGCTGAAAAATCCAGTTTTGCCAGGCCGTCAGGCGGCCAAAAATGCGGGTTTCCATTGTTTCAGGACCAGCAAAGCGCAAGTTCGCCTCCATCCCGGTCATCGCATCCGGAGAGAAGCTGGCGCGTTCTTCCATGAACAGGCGGACTTCGTCTTCCCAGTCGATGTCGTCAAAGGCATAGGTGATCAGGCCCAGATCATCGCAACCCTCGGCATCCAGCGCTTCACCGATCCGCTCTTTCAGGGCCTCAACGTCTTCCGGATCGCCGAGAAAGCGGGTTTGCAGCCGGGTCAGATCATTGCCCATTGGGTAACTGCCAAAATTGCCCTCGCTCAGCGAGACCGCTGCCAAGGCGCGATTGTCGCCCTCAAACTCTTCCAGCATCATATAGCTGCGATCCACGGACCACAGAAGTTCGGCAAGCATCCCGGCAAAGCACGATCCGTGTTCGACCAGCGCCACCAGCGAGCGCGAGGTCATATCGACCCGTTTCAGCACCCGTTTCCAGTATTTCAGGATCTCATTGGCCAGCCAGTGATCTTTGTTGGCCAGCAGTAATTCTTCATGCGCCAGAAGCATGTCCGCGTCGCCCTGGGTGCGAAACACCATCAGGCCAACTTCGCGCTCGTTCAGACGCAGGTGCAGCAAGGCATCGTCAAACTCGCGTGCCATGCGCAGTAAATAGGCCTCAGCCCCCTGCGCCTGCAGCGCGTCCATGTCTGCCGGTGCGACCTCATCCGGGCCCTTCAGGGTGATATTGGCCCGGCCATTTTCACGATCAATAACGACCTCTACCGTGGAATAGCTAACCGATCCATCGTCACCAAAGCGGCGGGCCAGCGGTGTCAGTTCGATGCCGGACAAGCCCGACTGTTTTGAACTGGCGGCTGCAAGATCTGCCGCGCGCTCCACAACCGCTGCGTCGAACTTGGAATTGGCGACCACTTCGTCGACCAGTTTCCAATCCACCGCGCGCTGGCCTTTGACGCCTTCCTCGATCGAGCAGAACACATCCGCCAGATCGCGGCGCACTTTGCGCTTATCCGTCACCCGTGTCAGCCCGCCGGTGCCTGGCAATACCGCCAGCAGCGGCACTTCGGGCAGGGCAACAGAGGACGCGCTGTCGTTGGTCAGCATGATGTGATTGCAGGCCAGGGCCAGCTCATACCCGCCCCCGGCACAGGCGCCTTTGATTGCCGCCATATACATCTGACCTGAATCGGCCTCGGCGGCCTCGAATGTGTTGCGGGTTTCATTGGTGAATTTACAAAAATTCACTTTGTGGGCGTGGCTGGCACCGCCCAACATGCGGATATTGGCACCGGCGCAGAACACCTTGTCCTTGGCCGACTGCATCACCACCACTTTGACCTCAGGGTGTTCAAACCGCATCCGCTGCACCACATCCGCCAGCTCGATGTCGACGCCCAGATCATAGGAGTTCAGTTTTAGCTCATAGCCCGGAAACAGGCCTCCGGCCTCGTCCACATCCATAAACAGATTGGCGATCTCACCGTCATATTCGACTCTCCAGTGGCGATACTTTGAGGGGTCGGTCTGAAAATCAATCACCTGGGTCATGGCGCGCGCTCCTGAGTCTGTCCTGAGATCAGCATAGCGCAGTGGGTCGCGGCGGGTAAAGTGATTTGTGCATGATAATGCAGATTTCGGTGCAATCTACGTTCGCTAATGCATTATAATGCATTAAATTACCTCATGCAGTCTCGACCTCCGCGGCTTCAATGCGCGCCAATCGTGCAAGATACTGCGTAATTTCTGCCAAAACGGGCCCCGGTTGTTCTAAATGCGGGCTGTGGCCGCACTGCTCGACCACACATAAATCCACCGGGCAATAGGCGCGATCGGCGACCACCTCGACTTGCGCCAGCGTTCCGTACTGGTCCTGCCGCCCCTGGATCGCCAAGACCGGGATTCGGAAGTAGTCGATCACCTCGGTTATGTCCCAAGTGCGAAAGTCGGGATGCAGCCAAACCTCGTTCCAGCCCCGAAAGGCGCCGTCGGGATCGCGGTGATATTTGGCCAGCTTGGACCGCAGGTCCCCGTCGTCAAATCGGCTGCGGGCGTCACTGATCGCGGCAAGGCCGATCTGTTCAGTAAAGAAATGCGGCGCCAGCAGAACGAGACCGCGCACCCGGTGGTCGGATACAGACCCGCAATAAATTGCGGCAATACTTGCCCCGTCACTATGGCCCAACAGAACGCCCCGGCGAAACCCAATGACATCCAAGACACGCGGCAAGACATCCAGCGCTTCACGCGTCATAAAATCCAATGGCCGCGGCAGCGACACCCGGTCCGAGGTGCCATAGCCCTCGCGGGAATACACAAAGACCCCCAAGCCCGTTGCTTCGGCCAGGTGTTGCGGTACATCACGCCACAGTGACACACAGCCCAGACCTTCGTGCAGCATAACAATTGTGTCGGCCTGCTCGGGCGGCGGACCGTAGCAGGCATATTCCAGTGTCACACCCGCGACGCTCATGTGGCCCTGAGCCTGCCAAGGAAAACCCATCATGCGCCCTCGCGCAGTTTGAACCGTTGAATTTTGCCAGTTGCTGTTTTGGGCAGGTCCTCGGCAAATTCAATCCAGCGCGGGTATTTCCACTTGCCGATCTTGTCTTTGACAAAGGCTTTCAACTCGTCTGCCAGTTCCGGGCTGGCCACACCGTGCTTCAACACAATAAAGGCCTTGGGTTTTTCCAGATCGGCACCGTCACGCGCCGAAACCACGGCCGCCTCGAGCACTGACGGATGAGAGATCAGCGCCTGCTCGACCTCGAACGGGGATAACCAGATGCCGGACACTTTGAACATGTCATCGGTGCGGCCACAGTAGATGTATCGCCCTTGTGGGTCGCGTTCGTATTTGTCGCCTGTGCGCGTCCATTTGCCTTCAAATGTCTCGCGGCTTTTGTCGCGCTGATTCCAGTAGCCCTCGGCGGCCGACTCGCCAGAAACCAGAAGTTCGCCAATCTCACCCTGCGCGACCTCGGCGCCGTCCTCATTCACCAGTCGCAGCTGATAACCGGGCACGGCAATGCCCGAGGTTCCGTAGACCACGTCGTCAGCGCGATTGGAGAGGAAGATGTGTAGCATTTCGGTCGAGCCAACACCGTCCAGGATATCAATGCCCCATAAAGCGTGCCATTTGCGGCCGATGTCCTTGGGCAGCGCTTCGCCTGCGGAAATGCAACACCTGAGCGGTGCATCGGGTTTTGTCACCATTTCAAGCTGCGCCAGCGTTGCCGCGTAAAGCGTTGGCACGCCGCAAAATACTGTTGGTTTTTCAGCCTCGAGAATATCCAGCACGCCTTCGGGGGTTGGGCGACCATTAAACAGGACTGACGTTGCCCCGACGGCCATTGGCATGCTCATTGCGTTGCCCATTCCATAGGCAAAGAACAGTTTCGCAACGGAATAGACCACGTCCTGCTCGTCAAGATTCAAAACCTGACTGCCATAGGTCTCGGCAGTGGCGCGCAGGGCGCCATGCACGTGGCGCACGCCTTTCGGCTGGCCGGTTGACCCCGATGAATAGAGCCAGAACGCTACCTCATCCGCAGAACAGGACAGCGTCTCTTGCGGGTCGGCACCGGCCAGGAAATCACTTAGCGCGGTTGTCCCCTCGGGAGCGTCACCGCCGATCACCACGATGTGCTGCACATCCGGCGACGCCAGCGCGGCCTGTTTGACCACTGGCCATAGCTCGACACTGACAAACAGGGCCGTGGCCCGGCTGTCACGCAGGATGGAATCATAAACGTCCGCGCCAAGCAATGTGTTCAACGGCACCGGGATCACGCCCGCTTTCAGGGCGCCCCAAAAGATCTGAGGGAATTCGATTTGATCCAGAACCAGCATTGCGATACGGGATTCGCGCGCAATGCCAGCGCGGGTCAGTGCCCCGGCGATTTGGCTGCTGTCGCTCGCCAACTGGCCATATTTGAGACTGCGTTTTTTCCCGGCCGCCTCGCGAAATGCGATTTTATCCGGCCGTTCGGTACTGTGACGATCGACAAAGTAGCTCGCTGCATTTGCGCTGGCTGTCATTTTTGTTCTCCTCGCATGGCAGCCGGATCAATGATTCCGACCTCCCCACACCCATGGCGGTGTTGATCCTTTGTATGCTGTCATAATGCACCTGAATTGGCGTCATGCAACATAATGCGTGAAAATTATGCATAATAATGCAACATTTGAGTTTTCCGGGTAACCCATGGGTTACCGGGCCTGGCTGGAAACTGCCATAACCACGGATATCCACGGACCATAGTAGTGAGGCTATGGACGGGACTGGATTTAGGTATTTGGTATAGATGCGCCCTCACCGGGCCTCAGGAAGCTGCACGGAGAGGGTTAAGAAATGACAACCTGGCCGGTCAGTACAACAACATCAGCGGCAACAGGGTTATGATCGGGAAGAGCACCAGAATGACCACCCGGACCAGATCAGACGCCACAAAGAACATCACCGCCTTGTAGGTGTCGATCATCTTAGTTTTGCGGTCCATCGCATTGATGATGAACAGGTTCATCCCCACCGGAGGCGTGATCAGGCCCACTTCGACCACGATCAGCACCAGAATACCAAACCAGATGGCGACATATTCGCCCTCGATCCGGTTGGCCATGCCCTGGGTGACGCGAATGCCCAGTTCCTTCATCTGGTCGCGGGTGAGCTCCATTCCGCCGGCGATCGCCTCTTGGATCGAGGCAAGCATCCCGTCTGCCATGCCATCGGGCACCCCGACATTCAGAACCTCCATCGCGGCGCTGGCCTGCATGGCGGGCAGTGACACCAGATTGAAGTCCATCGCCGAGATCACCGGAAAGAAGATCGGGATGGTCAGCAAAATCATACTGAGGCTGTCCATCAGGCAGCCAAACAGCAGGTAGAACACCAGGATTAGCGTCAGTACCATCCATGGGCTAAGTCCCTGACTGACGACAAAGTCGGCCAGTTCCTGCGGCACTTTGGTCAGGGCCAGAAAACCGTTGTAGAAGCCGGCACCCAGCACGATGAAAAAGATCATCGCGGTGGAACGTGCCGTCACCATGAAGCTGTCGGTCAGGCTGTCGCGGGTCAGGCCGCCATTCAGCCAGGCGATCAACCCAGTGCCAAAGGCCCCGACTGCCGCGCCTTCGGTTGGGGTGAACCAGCCCAGATAGATACCGCCGACCACCACGCCAAAGACCATCAGCACCGGCCAAACCCGGAACAACGCGGCAAAACGTTCACCCCATGGAATCGCAGGACGAGTGCCTGCGGCGTCAGGGTAGAGCCGGACATAGATCGAGATGACGATCACGTAGCCAAGCGCTGCCAAAATGCCCGGAATAAAGGCTGCAAGGAACAGTTTGGCGATATTCTGTTCTGTCAGAATGGCATAGATCACCAGCACAACCGAGGGTGGGATCAGGATGCCAAGGGTCCCCCCAGCCGCCAATGTGGCCGCCGAGAACCCGCCGGCATAGCCGTATTGCTTCAACTCAGGCAGGGCGACACGGCCCATTGTGGCTGCGGTGGCCAGTGAGCTGCCACAGATCGCGCCAAAGCCGGCACAGGCGCCAATCGCCGCCATGGCCACACCGCCCCTGCGGTGCCCCAGAAAACCCTCGGCAGCTTTGAACAAGGCGCTGGACATACCGCCCAGCGTTGCAAAATGGCCCATCAGTAGGAACATCGGCACAATGGTCAGCGAATAGGAGGAAAAAGTCGAATAGGTTTCGTTCTTAAGGCGACCAAAGGCCACCAGCGTGCCGTCGGTGACGATCATCAATCCGCCCAGACCCACCAAAAACATCGACAGGCCAATGGGCACCCGCAGAAAGATCAGCACCATCAGGAGAGGGAAAGAGGCAATTCCGATTTCAAGAGCAGTCAATGTTCAGTCTCCACGCCGTCCCAAACAAGGATACGACCGGTAAGGAATTCGATAGTGCGTACGACACCCATGTAGATGCCGACGATGGCAGCGACCACGGCAGCAACCAGACTGGCGCCGTAGGCCCACCAGATCGGGAATTGCAGAAGAAACGAGGTTTCGCCATTTTGTATTTTACTGACCAACCCGGCCTCTAGTCGCCAGGCGATCAAAACCAGCACTGCGGCAAAGACCAGCTCGGTCACCATGCGCAAAAACCGGTTCACCCGTTTTGAAAAACTATTGGCGAGAATATCAACCGAGGCATGCCCAGAGGTGATCTGACACAGCGGTAAGAAGGCAAAGATGGCAAAGGCCACGCCTGCTTCGACCAGTTCGAAATCACCGTTGATCGGTCCGACGCCGATGGCGATCATCCATTCCGCAAAACCCGGCGCGACACTGTTCATAAAGTCGCCGTGAAAGAAGCCGTTCAACAGGCGACCAGTGATCGAAAGGCAGGTGAGAAATATCAGCAGGGTCAGAACAAGCCCACCTATGGCAGCCATAAATCTGGCCAGCTTTAACATGTGGTCATGCATGGTTACGCACCCATCCCCTTCGTGCCGTAATGAGGGCCGCAACGACGTGCGCGCTGCGGCCCCTTAGTCTGTACCAGGCTTAGTTCGAGTATTTCTCGATCAGCATGGTGGCTTCGTCGATCAGTGCCTGACCGTCGATACCTTTTTCAGTCATATCAGCCAGCCATGCATCATAGATAGGCTGCGACCGCTCGCGCCATTCGGCAGTTTGGGCGGCGTCCAGAGTGATGACATTGTTGCCCATATCCAGCGCCATTTCGCGTGAAGGACCATCGGCATCGGCCTGCGTTCCACCCGCAAATACCGAGAACTCCAGACCTGAGTTGTCGTCGATGATCTGCTGCAGGTCAGCAGGCAGGCTGTCGAACTTGGGCTTATTCATCGCCAGAACGAAGGTCAGCGTATACAGCGCCTTGCCTGTGAACTCCGTGTGGTTGGTCACCAGCTCTGGAACTTTCAGCGCTGCGGTGACTTCCCATGGGATGGTGGTGCCGTCGATCACACCTTTGGACAGACCTTCGGGCACAGCCGGAACCGGCATGCCAACTGGGGTTGCACCCAGTTCGGTCAGCAGCGAGTTGACCGAGCGCGAACCGCCACGGATTTTCATGCCGCGCAGGTCATCAGGCGTTGAAACCGGATCCGAGGTGTGGATCATGCCGGGGCCGTGAACCCAAGTGCCCAGGATTTTGAGATCCTTGAACTCGGTGTCTTTCATATGGGTTTCGAACATTTCCCAATAGGCGCGCGATACCGCACGGGCATCGGTCATCATGAACGGAAGTTCAAACACTTCGGTCGAGGGATAGCGGCCCGGCGTATAGCCAACCACAGTCCAGACAATGTCGGCAACGCCGTCGATGGCCTGGTCCATCAGCTCTGGCGGCTTACCGCCCAGCTGCATCGATGGATAACGGTCGATCTTGATCCGGCCCTCTGAGGCTTCCTCGATCTTATCCGCCCAGACATCCAGGATCAGCTTTGGCACATTGGCCTGTGCTGGTAGAAACTGGTGCAGTTTCAAAGTAACTTCTTGGGCCATCGCCGATGTTGCGCCCATTGCTACAAGAGCCGCAGCGCCAAAGACGCCGAGTAGCTTTCTCCGAGTAGTCATGTGATTCCTCCCTTGGATTACAATCTCGCACTATAATGCCTTCATTTTAGAAGTTTGCAATATAATGCACCAATCTTCTCACTTCTTCCTATATTTGGCGACGCAACCGCCTATATTCGTCAGTGGTGGCTACCATTTTCAAACCAGTTAGGCATTTGCTATTGGTTCAGTTTGTAACCATCAACCACTGAAGTACATATTTGACTCATCAATAATTGGCGCAGCGTGCTGGATGGCACCTACATAACATGACAACTATTTATTGCACACCCGTTCATAACGAGTGCTCGCGGCAATGCGCCGCAAGGCAGGTCTGTGTGTCTTAACCCGCCAGGATTTCCTCGAGCGGATCATGTTCAGCGACGTAGTGATCTGGCTCTCGTTCGAGTAATTTCGGCACATAGTCAGAATCACCCGCCGCCAGACGGCTGGGTAAAAATCGCAAGGCAGCGCGGGGATCCATCGGCGATGGCAACTCGCCCGGCAGTTTGATCCGGCTGCGGGTTCGTTCCACATCGGGGTCCGGAATGGGCACTGCAGATATCAGCGATTTGGTATAAGGGTGGTAGGGCTGAGAACACACCGTCTCGCCATTTCCCATTTCAACAACCCGGCCCAGATACAGGACCATGATCCGGTTTGAAATCGCACGGACCACTGACAGGTCGTGGCTGATAAAGATCAGCGCCAGCCCGAATTCAGCCTGCAATTCGCGCAACAACAGGATGATCTGCGCCTGAATAGAGACATCCAGCGCCGAGACCGCCTCGTCGCAGATGATCAGTTTGGGCCGGTTGATCATGGCGCGGGCAATGCCCACTCTTTGGTTTTGCCCGCCGGACAGTTCATGCGGATAGCGATTGAACAGGCTCCGTTCCAGCCCTACCCGCTCCATCATATCGGCCACGGTCTCCTTACGCTCGCTACTGGTCAGGTCGGGGCGATAGGTTAGCAGGGGTTCGGCGATGGAGGCCGAAATGGTCATGCGCGGGTCAAGGCTGGCCAGTGGATCCTGAAATACGATCTGCAGATCTTTGCGGTACTTGTTCAACTCGGCCCGTTTCAATCCCACAATTGGCTGACCCAGCCAGCTGACACCACCCCCTGTGGGCTCTATCAGTTGCAAAACCGCGCGGGCCAGTGTGGACTTGCCACAGCCACTTTCGCCGACCACGCCCAGGGTTTCACCCTGTCGGATGTCAAAACTAACACCATCTACCGCCTTGAGTGGCATCTTGTGGCCAAACAGGCCGCCGGGCATCTTCATTTGAAAGTGAACTTTGACATCATTGACCTGCAAGATCGGCCGCGCCTGGGTTTCAAACATCTGCGGCGCATCTGCCGCGTCTATGCGGGGCATCGCCTTGAGCAAGGCCTGCGTATAGCCATGTTTTGGGGTGCGAAAGATCTCGGTTGCACTGCCGCTTTCGACAAATCCGCCCTGTCGCATCACCTGTATGCGGTCACACATCCGGGCCACCACCCCCATGTCGTGAGTGATCAGCGCAATGGCGGTGCCCTGCTCTTTTTGCAGGTCAGCCATCAGATCCAGAATTTCGGCCTGCACTGTAACGTCCAGCGCGGTTGTGGGCTCATCGGCAATCAGCAGCTTGGGATTGCACAGCATGGACATAGCGATCATCACCCGCTGACGCATACCGCCTGATAACTCATGGGGAAACTGGTCAAGCCTGCGTGCCGCTACCGGGATCTGCACCCGGTTCAGCCATTCCAGACAGTATTGGCGTGCCTGCTGGCCGACCATTCCCCGGTGGACCTGCAACACCTCGCGCATCTGCTCGCCGACCCGCAAATGCGGGGTCAGCGCGGTCAGGGGGTCCTGAAAAATCATCCCCACATCACTGCCGCGAATTTGGTTCAGGTCGGGTGTCGCCAGATTTAGGATCTCGGTCCCATTCAACTGAACCGAGCCGGTGGCATGGCCGTTGGAGGGCAGCAAACCCATCGCCGCCATAAAGGTCTGGCTTTTGCCGGATCCGCTTTCGCCGACGATGCCCAGACATTCACCCGGCTGGATGTCGAAACTGATGTCCGTGACGGCCTTGACCGTGCCATCCGGTGTGGCGAAGTCGACGCTGAGGTTTTGCACAGTAAGCAGGGTCATGATCAGCGGTCCTTGGGGTCAAGCGCATCGCGCAGCCCATCACCGATGAAGAACATGGTGATGATGATGGTGACGTAGAAAAACAGCGGGAATGCCAATTGCCACAGGGTGCCATAGGCCATTGTACCGGCCCCTTCGGAGATCAGGCTACCAAGCGAGGTATAGGGTTCTGATACGCCCAGCCCAAGAAAGGAAATAAAGCTTTCGGCCAAGATCATTTCGGGCACCAGCAGCGAGGCATAGACAATCACCACGCCCAGCAGGTTGGGCAGGACATGGCGGTACATGATGGTGATCTCGCTGACACCGGCGGCACGGGCGGCCTCGATGAACTCGCGGTGTTTCAGGGCCAGGGTTTGCCCGCGCACAATCCGCGCCATGCTAAGCCAACTGACGGCACCAAGGGCGATGAACAGCATGAAAAACGAGCGGCCAGCAACCACCAGTAGCAAGATGATCACCAGGACGGTGGGGATAGCCATCAGAATATCGACAATGCGCATCATGATACTGTCGGTGCGACCACCGACAAAGCCGGCGATGATGCCATAGACCGTGCCCACGATCAGCGCCATCGCGGCCCCGACCAGCCCCACCAGCAGCGAGGTAGAGGTGGCCTGAATGACCCGGCTGTACAAATCGCGGCCCAGATCATCGACGCCAAAGTAGTGGCCTGTGGCCAGCGAGGGCATACCATGCGTCGCCGCACTGCCCATGATGTCCCAATCGATCTCCTCATTATTCCATTGCGCAAACAGCGGACCCAGAATGGTGAAGGCAACGATCAACGCCAGCACCAACACACAGGCCCGTGCGGCCCGGTTCTGCACAAACCGCGTGCGGGCGTCCTGCCATAGGGAGCGGCCCTGAACAGCGGTGAAATCGGTGACGTCCTCGGCGATCTGGGCGGCTTTTGTTGAGTTTCCAAACATGATGCGCCCTTAATACCGGATCTTGGGATCGAACCAGGCATAGGCCAGATCCGTCAGCAGGTTCACCACCACAGTCAGAGTGCCATACAGAATGGTCACCCCCAACAGCACCGCATAGTCACGTGACAAGGCGGACCCGACATAGGCCTGCCCCAGTCCACCGGTGGAAAAATAGATATCCACAAAGACCGATCCGGTCAGGACATACACAAAGACCGGCCCAAGGTATGAGACAACAGGCAGCAAGGTGGGTTTCAGCGCATGCCGCCATATTACCGTGCGTGTGGGCAGACCTT
>ENA-OSET01001334-OSET01001334.1-sediment-metagenome-genome-assembly--contig:-NODE-1334-length-25746-cov-38.583350_pt1 | contig 25746 bp, 5 predicted proteins | sample MGYA00237882_ERZ534229 | MGnify/ENA primary metagenome ERZ534229 (study PRJEB26408, sample SAMN06266212) | sediment metagenome | isolation source: Hudson Canyon methane seep mesocosm | place... | reverse complement strand
GGGTGCCCACAACGGGATACTCAAGTTTTAATGAGGCTCAGGCCTCGATCACACGATATATTGTTGGCTATTACAGCGAGCATAGGCCGCATCAACATAACGGTGGCTTCCCACCAAATAAAGCAGAGGCAAAGTACAACCTTGTCTCTTATACCGTGGCCAGTTTTACTTGACCACTACAGAGACAACGATCAACCATCAATGTAGGTAATTGCAGTGCCAACTGGATTAGTGGCGTAAGGAAAAGCTACCCTCGTAATCTAAGAGTATTTCCACAAGGTGGCACATCTGTTTTATTAGACAGACCGAGCGGTGATGGTTATGCACAAGATGCGGGCTATGCTTTACAACTGAGGCAGACAAAAGCAGCAGAACGTGCAGCATCTGCAGCTAGAGATTCAGCAACTGCAGCTCAATGGCAAGATAATAAAAGAACAACTTGCTACACCAATTATGGTGTTACAACTTGTTATTAGTTATGGGGTATGAATTAAGCACTATGGAAATAATCTACAATATTTAGTGACTTATCGTGTAATGGCAAAAAAAGGTTTGCCTTCTTATGAGATAAGGATTGAGTTTTAGGCACCCTAGTAGGTACCCTAATTCATATAGCTGCCATGTAAACGCCTTGCTTAAAGGCCTACATGGAAAGGTTCGACTCCCTAATTTCCACCACATACGAGTTTCAACAGGAACAGCTGAGACTCAATTATAGCCCTAACACCCCATTAAACAAGGTGTTGGGGCTTTTTTATGCCTGTAAGACATATTTTGCCAAATAATTAAACAATATCAATGGCAGTAATATAGTCCGTAGAGAAACTGCCGGATGCATCAACATCACCATTCATAACCAACGTATAAACTGGAGCATCACCGGAATTCAGCGGGGCTAGACTACTCACCAAAGCACCATCACTGTCGACTAGGTCAAATGTATCAATCGTTGTGATGCCAACGATATGCCGAAGTACCCCAATGGCATCCGTTATATTTATACTGCTGTCATTGTTGACGTCAGCGGCCTGCGATGCCGCGCCTGTCAGGTCGGTTATACCAACGATATCCCGCAAAATCGAGATAGCATCGGTAATATTTATTGAATCTGCACCGCCAGAATTGGTGTAGGAATCCGATACCGGGAGCTTAATGGCATCGAAAGTGATTAGTTCGCCAATGCTAATTTCACCCTCGGAGACAGTCATTGCTGTGCCCGTATCAGCCCCGTCCTTCCACAGGTTGAGGGATAAACCATCAAGTGCATCAGCACTGTTACCGCTACTGCTTTCGACAACCAAAGCATCGTAAAAGGCCACTGTTACGACATTACTGACCTGTAATGTAGAATCGCCATTGCCGTCTACAATACCACCTCGTGCCGACAAGCTATTGCTTAAGGTCAGCCCAGATAAATCCACTGTGCCACTATAAGCGTCACTGCTAACAGCCACCTGCTGCGTGATATCAGCAATAGTCACACTGACCATTTCCCCATTATCAACATCACTGGTCGTGCCACTAAAGGCTACGGTGGAAAGATCATCTGAGGAATCGATAATATCATCTACGGATACCACCAGAGTATTCATGGTGGGCGCGGTGCTGTCTATCACTACCGAACTGCTGGAAGCTGTGGAGAAATTGCCTGCTGCATCCACTGTATAAGCCTTGTAGGTTCCATCAGCCAGACCCGTTGTAGCCAAATTAGTATTGGTACTTGCCTCAGCGACAGTTGCTGTATTCCACAGATCATCCTCTGCGCCGGTAATATCTGCCAATGTGCTTACCGTAACTGAGCTGTTGACCAAATAGGCAGTACCTGTTTCACTACTTTGCACAACAGCATTACCCGCACTGCTGATGGTAGTGGCTGATACTGTGGCAGAGGGTGCCGTTTCGTCATCATTATCCGTAATACTGGCACTGGCATCGCCAATGGCGCCCGTATATGAGGACACCAGATTTCCATCACCATCAACCACTGTATGGGATAGCGTACCGGCATGAGGCGAGTCTTCCTCACTACTGTCATCTTCGGCGACAAATGTCACGGTATTGCTGACATCATTGCCACTACTATAGATAAATGACAATACCGAATCGGAGGTAACCGTCACCCCGCCACCTGCCACGTTAACGGTCAACGTGCTGTTTACCGGAATATCACTGGCGGTAACGGTATAACTACCAATTCGGGTAGCATCACCTTCCAAAACCGAGGTATTGCTATCTGAGTAGGTAACTGTGCCGACGCTGAAACTGGCCACCTGTTCAGTAATAATATAGCTTTGACTGTTGATCGCCAGATTATCAAACGCACTGTCTGTACTGTTAGTCGTAAAGCTCAAGCTAACTGCTTCAACCAGTTCGGTTATGGCATCACTTTTAGCGGTTACGGTCACCTGAGCGGTATAACTGTTATCTGTATTCAAGGTCACGGCATTAGAAGCTGTTACACCACTCAAATCCAGATCGTCGCCCGGATCAAGCACCACCACCACACTGCCCGTGCCGCTGCCTGGTTGCGTATCACCATCTACGGAGATAGTTAATGTGTCGGTATAGGTACTGGAAGTATTACCCTCTTTCAGATCCGTCACGCCAGCAGACACGACACTAACGCTTGCATCGGTAGTAGCAACATCCACAGTGACTATACCGCTGGTGTCCAAGGGTACGGCCATAGATGTTCCCGATAAGCTGCTGGAACCAGAACTATCAATGGCGTAAACATAAAGTTTTTGCGTGTTGGCACTGGTGCCTGCATAGTATTTGGCCGTAGCAAACTCTGCTGCCGTCAAAGCATTCAAAAAGCCGGCTCCCTGAGTTGCATAACCCACCACATAGCTGGGCGTATCACCATAACTGATATAGCCATCGTAAGTGGACTCAGTGCCAGAATAGGTTACCGGCGTGCTGGTGTCATACAGACCCACCACATAGCTACTGATCGTGCCATTGGTGGTGCTGGAACCGTCAGCGTCTGATACGCTCACTACGTCACTTAGGCTGACATAAGAACCTATATTCACCGACAGGGTTTCACTGCTGTCTTTTTGCGAAGCCCCTGACGAGACGCCACCCACAGTCACTACGGGAGCCGTATTGTAGTCATGGGTACCTGCTGTGCTTTCGGCCACAGAAGTGCCAGCCAGAGCAATCGTGTAATTTAACCCAGCCTCCTGAGAGGTGGCAAAAGTGTCAGCATCATTAGCCCACACATGCAGGAAATAGGTTCCCTGAGGGGTGCCACCTGAGCTTTCTGTAACGGTAAAAGCCAGACTGCCAGCAGCATTACCCACCACCGTAGAGTCTTGTGATGTCTGGTTACTGTCCTTGATGGTCTGACCATTATGATCGGTAAGCTTAATGGAGTAAAAAGTACTAGCCGATGTGTCACCAGCAGTAACGCTAACCAAAACATCACTGCCTGCCTCATTGGTAGTAAAAGCATACACATCAATGTCATCAGCATCGACCAGCCCTGTGGTTTTATCCTTCAGACTACCGGTGAATGACACGTTTTCCAGCAGGTGATTGGCCCGAACCTGACTGTCATTACCGTTCGTTCCCTCTACTTCGGAGGTACTGGTAATAGAAGCCACTATTGAATAGCTTGAGGTATTAGCGGTATCACCTTCTTCCACCTTAATATAATAGGGCGTGGATGCAGACACTTGATAGGTAAGGGTGGCACTGACACCTTGGGTGTCAGTGGCCAACTCAGTATCATCAGCACTAACGATGGAGATTTTATACTCATCATTAGTGGTACTGGATGACAGCCCAGTAAAATCAACCGTTAGCAATGATGCTGAGGATATATCTGTTGCCTGTACCTTGAAATAGTCAACATCACTGGAGCTACTCAAACTGTCTGTAGTTGAGCTCTGCAATGTAATGGCAGACGGGTTGGACGCTATGGAATTAACTGCATCAACCATCGTTTTCTCCTTAATCGTTCCTTTGTTTTAGGTTTGCCTGCCCTGCCCTACATCAAATCCAACAGCACCGAATCAACAATTTCGAAATGATCAGTGGTTAAATCGGAGGCATCAATGCCTGCCAGCAATACAGTATTGGCACTGGTCACTCCATCGACAGTGGTTGTGCCAAGATTCAGCAGCGCACCGTCAGCAGTTGATGTCACCCGAGCCAGAGCATTAGTAGATGTGGTAATTCCACTGCCATTAGCATCCCGCTCGATTAATATTTGCTCAAAACTGTCGCTAGTACCATCATCGTCAGTATCGATACCAGCAACCATAAAGTCGAGTATCCGGTCAGCGCCACTGCCCGCTTCAAAGCAAAATTCATCCAGACCTGAACCGCCAGTCATGATATCGGTACCCGTATCACTATGCAGATGATCAACAAAGTCAGAACCAGCGAAGTTATTCAACTCGGTGATACCCATCTCAATGGAGAAAGTGGTTTCAGTGGATACAGTGACACCAAGGTTGACCACGGCATCGGTAAATTCCAATGTCTCCACGCCAATCAAGTAGTCAATTTCAGTTTCACCGTCTTCATTTTCACCATCACCATCACCGTCAGATGTGGTCACGGTAAAGACGGATTCCAGTTCTTCAACATCAAATCGCATACTGGTTCCGGAGTCGTCTACTAATTGGTGGGCAACGGCAATGCTCATATCGGTAGCACTGAAGTCCTCATCGTCGCGACTGTCAAATGTATCAGCACTGCCATCTTGATCCTCATCAATATAATAAGTGCCACCCACACCGTCTACCGCTCCCAGTAGAACCGTGTCAGCGGTGCCATCGCCATCAATATCACCAGAATTGGCAGCAGCCACTGTCTGGTCAGACGTGGCAACATACACCGCCTCAGCCGAAGTGAAAATATCGGGTTTGCCATCTTCATCCAGATCAAGGAAGGTCTCTTCACCGGTAGTAGCATCTACAGCAGTAAGTACCGCCGTGCCAGCACTGGCAACAGCGTACTGGGCCGACACATCCGCGGCACCATCACCATCGGTATCAGCTGAAGTATTGCGGCCAGTATAGACCGCAGTATCGACCAATTCATTACCGGCTTCGTCAGTGCCATTGTTCTGACCACCAATCATGAAATCACTACCACGACCACCAATCAGGGTATCACCACCGTCCCCCGTGTTGATAAAGTCAGCACCAGCGCCACCATCAATGGTGTCGGTATAGGCGCCCTGCTGCAGCGTGGCCAAGGTTTCCTCATCACCAGTAGAGTTGTCCGTGCCTTTAACCACATATTCGTCGACAACGCCATCTTCATCCAAATCTATTTCCAGCTCCACAGTACTTAAGCCAACGAAGCCATCAGCAAATTCCAAACCTTCGACGTTTTTCAAGTAAACCGTATAATCATCATCCGTATCATCGTCAGTACCGTTACTGCTGCTCCACTGGGTATAGCCTTCATAATCACCGGTACCGGTGGTACTGGACCAATTAACCTGACTACCGGCCATATAGACGGTATCATTACCTTCACCGCCATCCACCTTATCGTTGCCGTCACCACTCTTGGCGCCAGTTTCAATCATATCATCGCCAGCGCCAGTCTCTATGATGTCGGCACCGGCACCACCGTCAATGAAGTTATCAGCCGCGAACAAAGCGGCCGCATCCACCCATTCTGGCAGCAGATTGGCATCAATTCCGGTCTCAGTAAAGGTGTCAGCGCCCATGGCACCCACAAGGTCTACTGCATCGGCCACTCCATCGAAATCGAAGTCCTTAGCAAAGACCTCCGCTTCAAACCGGCCAACGCCATCCTTGAACTCAACTACTTCGACTTCGGCGACATAATTAAGATCCTCACCTTCATCGGCCACTCCATCGTCATTAGCATCATTATGATATCTAACCACATCAATAGCCGTTGCCCCCGCATCTATATTGGACTCGTCTGTATATAGAGTGGGAGTACCATCGGCATCAATGACATAGGCATCATCAGCATCCTTAGCAAACCACAGACCCGTATTAGTAATAGTGTAATCAGACTGATTCAATTCCAGCTCAACCACATCGGGTGCCTGGCGGCCCAGCTTATCGGCCACACCATCAGCACCACCAATAATGTAGTCTACACCTGATCCAGGTCGGAGGAAGTCGGCGCCGCCATTACCCAGGATAATGTCATCACCGGCCGCACCATCGAGTTTCTCATCAATGGCACCACCCACCAGTTCATCACTACCTGAGGTGCCGCGTTGGCCGCCCACATCAGCGATACCATCACCATCAAAATCAACAAAAGTATTGGTGGTAAAGAAACTGACAAAGCCATCACCAAACTGAATGGATTCAATACCATATAGCTTGTCCGTGCCTTCACTCTCGCCTTCGGTAGTATTGCTGTCTTCAACAGTCATATAGCCATCAGCCTGATAGCTGCTTGCCTGTTCACCGGCTGCATCATAATGAACGATTTCATAACGACTCTGATCACCCGCATATTGGGCAACGTCTTCACCCGGATTACCCCATTCATCGAAGCCGTTTTCACCACCACGGATAGTGTCATTACCAGCACCACCATCAAACCGGTCAGGGCCACCCATGCCCAGCATGGTATCCGCTCCCAAACCACCATCCATGTATTCAGATACGGAACTACCAGTAATGGTGTCACCAAAAATTGATCCAAAGTAGTCAATCTGACGAACTGTCGTGCCATCCTGCTGGAACTGGCTAAACTGTTCTACACCAATATGAATAACCTGATCATCAAATTCGATAATCTCCACATTGGTGAGGGTATCCTCACCTTCACCATCAGGATCGGTATCCGTAACCGTCAGAGTCACAACCCCATCGACCAATGAGTCTTCTATCTCAAACTGGGAATACTCGCCTTCATAGCGCACCCGGTCACCAATAATCTGACCATTCCACTCGTCGATGCCATCAGCACCACCGTCAATAACATCATCACCGAGTCCACCGGTAATATAGTCACCACCGAGGCCCCCGTTGATCGTGTCATCGCCCTCGTTACCTTGCAGGTCGTCATTACCATCACCACCGGTCACCGTATCATCACCACTGGTACCGTTGACAAAGCGTCTTACTTCAACTTGTTGTCCATCAATGTTGCGGTAGTCAATCCACTCCTCCATAGCCAAAGGAACAAAAGCATCTTGGAAGGCTAAGAACTCAACATTAGTAATAACATCGGTGCCAGCGCCACCCATTGATTCAGGCAAAGAGTCCGCAACAACGGTATAGGATTGTGCCGCAACCAATGTTACCGCCGCACCAGTATTGGTTACTGCGGTTTCCAAAGCCGAATTATCAGCACCCTCGGAAGCATCATAAGTGTAGGTTGTCACGGTATAGTTACGGCTGGAACCCTCGTAAATGGCCTCGTCCTTAGACACATAGCCCCAGTTGTCCGCCGTGCCATTGGCGCCACCGTCAATGAAGTCATTACCAGCACCACCGGTTATACGGTCACCACCAGAGCCACCTTCGATATGGTCGTTGCCGCCTTTACCACGCAGCTCATTATCCAGGGCCACATCGTCGGACTCGCCATCGCTATCCTCATCAGTGCCATCGCCCCAGGCCGATGCAGTCATATTGTCGCCGCTGTCAGTACCCATCACTTCAACCATGTCATAGGTATTATCGCCATCCCAGTCGAAACGGTTAACCCTAAATCCAAGATCCACCTGGCCATCACTAAACTGTGCCTGCTCAACATTAATCAGCAAATCATTACCGTGGCCACCCAATGCCGACGTCAGGGCATCTGACACCACAAACGCAGTGGCTAAAGTGGTGCCGGTTGTGCCTGGCGCAGCCGTTTGGCTGATGCTGAAGTTACTTAGGGCCGCCAAGTCATCCGCGGTCATCTCAGAGCCGGTATCGTATATCTGGTACTTACCGTCGGTGCTAGTGGGTTTGCCACTGGTATCATCCACCTCTACCTTAACCGTATAGACCGTATAGCGGGCCTCAATACCACTGTACTCCGCCACATCCATGTCACGCCATGGATCACCACTGCTGCCATCGGTGCCACCATCAATCAGGTCGTGGCCAGTGCCGCCGCGCATGCGGTCACCGCCGGCCATACCTTGTAGGTAATCATTACCCGCTTCACCTTCTAGCGTATCCGAGCCATTGGCACCTGTTATGGTATCAGCGAACGGCGTACCCCGTTCATAGCTTTCCACAAACGTCTCACCGGTATACCAATCGGTCCAAGACCACTCACTGGACATGGGTTCAAGGTCAAGGAATTGATCGGAAAAGCCCATGGCCTCCACACCAACGATGATATTGGTGCCAATTGACCCGGTCTCATTACTAGGTAGAGTATCCGTTATCAAGAAGCCCTCAACCGCTGCCTCAGGAGCAGCATCACTGCTAATGCTCACCACTGTAGAGGTCAGGGCTTCATCGCCAGCATACTCATAAATCACCCACTGCCCATCGGCATTGGTAACCGGAGTGAGGTCGTCACCCAGCACAAGTTTGATGCCTTCAACCTCAACTCTGGCATAAGGTGCGTCGTTAAACATTACCTCGTCACGGCCACCCCAGCCCCATTCATCCACCGTACCATTGGCACCGCCATGGACAAAGTCATTGCCACTGCCAGCATGGATATTATCTGCCCCGTCACCAGCGATGATGACATCATCACCACCACCCGCATTAATCCAAGTGTCACCAGCATCACCCACAAAGTGATCACCAAAGCCGGTGCCGCGGAAATCATCTACCAAACCGTCGCCATCCCAATCCTGCTGTGTAGGCAGGATGTCATAGGCTGTAAAGTTACCATTAGACTGGAATTCGATACGTTCAATACCATACAAGGTATCGACACCCATGCCACCAGAATCATCATCACGCCGGTCGGTTACGGTGACCTGCATGATAGTTTCGATGGCATCGTTAGTATTATCAGAATCACTAAAACGTGTCCGCAATGCTGCTTCCAGCTCATCCTCCAAAGAAGTGAAAGTGACCTGAGCAACAGCAATATCAAAATAGCTGGCCGAACCATCATAAACAACGGCATCCCCCCAGGTATTGTCGCTGTCGCTATTTTCCTGTTTACCCACTACCAGGTCATCACCGGCAGCCGGGTTAATAAAATAATCCTTATCTTCTGCCGTGGTATAACTGAGGAAATCATCGTCGCCAGAGGTACCAATCAGACGCGAGTTTGAATCCCAGTCATTGGTCATATCTCGAATTTGCAAAAAGTAGTCCTGATCACCGAACTGAATACGTTCGATATTGACCAATGTATCGGTACCATCGCCGCCATATTCCATGGCTAGGCTATCTGTGACAGTAAAATATACTTGCCCCCCAGTTCCGGTGACGGTTCCTTCATCGTCTGTTAGTGGGCCACTGATGGTGTAGCGCGCCTGATAACCGTCATACTGAACAACATCACCGTTGTTCCAAGCATCCCACCAATCGCCTTTTTTATCAGCCCGGCCATCATAGAAATCATCACCTGGGTCACTATAAAAACGGTCATTACCATCGCCACCCTTAAGGGTATCATTTTTGCCCATACCACTGAGTTCGTAGCGATACGCACCGGATGTGTACTCCCATTGCCCAGTTTGCTGATTAAACGTACCTGAATCCGCGCTTTCACGGCTAACCATGTGCTGGACCATGGCGTTACTGGGATCGACATAAGACTGCCAATTGCCGCCACCTGTACTCCAGTATTCTTCCACTGCCGTTGCCGCATCAAAGCTGATGGTATCACCCAATATCTGGGCCACGGTATAGTCCAAAGCATGCAGGTCTGCATCGGCGCTCATGGTAAACATGCCTTTACCACTCGTGTCGGCAAAGTATACAGGCGCGCTGTCGACACCATAATCAGCTGAACCATCCTCATTATAGTCCGTAGTCAAGGACAGCCCGGTCACATCCCAAGTGGTGGCGTCTCCATCAACATTGGTATCAGTTGCCAGAAGGTCCAGGGCACCCAACAGAGTTGGCCCGTGATCAGTACCATTTTCCAGATCCCGCTTATCATATAGTCCGGTAAAGCTGTTGGGGTTGTCCCCAAGCACCGCTACCTGACTAGCTGCATCGGCCTGCGTACGCAGTGTGCCATCCGCATTAAATGCCACATTCAGCGTAAATGGCCCGCCGAACTGAATACGATCCACATGGGCTCCCAAGCCACCCGTGGTGCTGTTTTGTATGGTCAAGTGACCATCGCCACCTAGGCTATCTGCGACCCGGTCAATAATGACAATATCTTGCTGCGTGCTGTCCCAGAGGAAATGATAGCGTGATCCCACCCCACTGAGCTGGACCCAATCATCATGATCACCGGGGGTGCCACCATCAAACACATCAACACCACCACCGGGGCGATAAAAGTTGCCTACCCCGTTCAGGTTATTGGCCCAATCAGTTGCCGTGCTGCCATCAGTGCCAACCGGACTGACATAGTCATCATAGGCACTACCATCGATGTTAACCATGTCATAAGTGCCATCACCATCCCAATCATCTGCCCAGATTCTAGGGGAGAAATACACATGGTCTTCACCGGACTGACTATGGTAGGAGAAAATGGCGCTCTGAATATCATACAGGGTGTCTACGCCTGTGCCGCCAAGGTCTTCGGGAATATTATGGGTAACGGTAACATAATCAATACTGCCATCATTGGCGCGTGTAATGTTGATTGTGTATTCGCTAGCCGCACTAGTATAGACGGCCCGATTTTGTACGCCTTCCTCACTGCTACCAGTGAGGACATCATCACCTGCGCCACCAATAAAGCGGAATTCTGAAGCCGAAGGTGATCCCTCGCTAGCACTGGCATAGAAGGTAGTACCGACGCCAGAGGTAAAGGGAGAGCCATCACTAAAGGCTATATTGTCATCGTATCCAGTGCCGGTATAAGTAGCTTGGTAGCTTTGTTCTTCCACCATTTGCTGAAGTTGGTGGTCCCAGTAATGGTGGGTATAGTCTTCTGCTTGGCTAGTAACCGCCAGAGTATTGATCGTATAGGAAGCATCAGATTCATGCTCAGGGTTGGTAGGTAGCCAGCCATGATCACCACTACTGGCATGACCAAACACCAGACGTTCCACACCGATAAGGGTATCCACTCCCTCACCACCCGAAGCAGCACCCAAGCTGTCCACCACAATAGTAGCGGCGTAGAAGCCGTTGGCAGCAATCAGATCACTCGTGGCTAAATTACTGGCCGTGTCGCCGCTCAGAACAGCTGATGTATTGGCGATGACACCTTTGGCTGACACACTAAAGGCATCCTCGGCATCATAAGCCCGGTAGAGCATCACCAAACCATCGGCATCCTTGGTAACGGTGCCATTTTCGGTTTCGGCGTGCACATAGACATTGCGAATGACTTCATAGCGACTGGCACTGCCCGTATAAAATGCCGTGTCCCCGGAGAATTCCCATTGTTGACCACCTGTATGAGTGCCGCCCCATGCCACATCATCACCGGCACCACCTTTAAAGCGGTCCATACCACCACCAGCGATAATCAGGTCATCACCACCTTTACCCCAAAGCTCGTCTTTTTGCACTTTAGCAGGGTTAGGACCACCCAAGGTATCGTTTTTCAGGGTGCCGCGGTAGCCACCTTCTGTGGTAGTAACACCGTAGTCTTGAAGCATCTGGTCCCAATTTTCAAATGGCACTTCGACACCATTATTAGCCGCAGTATTCGCCGCGTTCCAGTCTACATCAGTCCAGGACCAGCCCCATGATTGGACTTCCAGTTGTTCCCAACCATCTTCGAACTGAACCTCTTCGATATTTTTCAGGTAATCCGTACCATCACCACCGGCCGCGTCAGGCAACATATCCTCGATTTTCACCACCGATTCATAGGCGGACTTTTCGCTTGATGATAACAGGGACCAAGCCGCTGTCGATATTTCTTGATAGCTGCCATCTTGGGCAAGATCAGGTCGACCACTGTCCATTTTTAGATAAACTTCAGAAATATCATACCGAATTTGGTAACCCGTGTACTGCACTCGGTCATTGCTGGCCCATTGGTTATTCAGGTCATCCTGACTTTGTGACTTACCAGTGTAGCTACTGCCATCCAACTCCACTTCAAAATAGTCGGGAGTAATCGTGTTGTCATCCCAGGCCCAGATTTTGCTGGTATCCGTGTCGGTATAGATATTGTATTTTTTGGTGAGCCCGGTATCCGGGTTTTCCAACAATTGGTTCGCCGTAGCCGTTGCGCCTACAAACTTGGACAGGAATTCGCTCTCTGAACCACCGTCTATAAAGTCGTCACCCTGGCCACCGGTTATTTCATCACGGCCCTGACCCGCCAGAATGATATCATTACCCTTACCACCATTAATCCAACTATCATGGAGCCGGCTACTGCTGCTGTTATCCGTGTTATCAGGGGCCAAAGAGGCTGGTTGGGCTGATGAGGAATTCTCTGGTATGTCATCATAATCATCAACAAAATAATACTTGTTAGCGGCACCATCCCACGTGACTTTCCAGTCTAGGAATTCCCACTCGGTGTTATAGGCGTAATGGTCACTATCAAATGCATAAATTTCCCAGGTGCCAGAGACTTCATAATCTCCGCCTGTTTCAGCCCAATAGATACTGCTTACTTCTGTATTCGTATCACCATCCAGATCCACTGCTGTATCGTTTTCACCAGGCCGCCAACCCCAGTCAAAATCATCGTCTTCAAATTCCTTCAAGCCCTCCACATGGGTGACTACCCAGGACCCACTACTAAACTGCTCATCGCCATTCCAGTTCACAGCCTCAAACACAAAACCCCATTCGGCGTTGTAGGCTACATATTCCGGCGCTTCTTCTGACCCCCCGGCATTGTAGATGGTAAACAGTTCCTTCTCCGTATAGCCATCTTCCCATTCCACCTGCACTCCCGTGGCAATAGCGGTCTCACCGTCTGGTTGCCAACCGTAGATGTCATTGGCACCCGTCGCATTCGGGTCAAAATTGAAATCGTCACCATAATCTTCCGTCCAGGTACTACCATCAGTACTGACTTCACCCCAGACAAAACCATGGTCAACATCAACCGCCCAGGCGACTTTCTTGACAATGTCTGTGCCAGCCTCGTCCTGACCTACGGTAACAGCATAGATGTCATAACTGCCCGGCACCGTATTACCACTATAATCCATAACAGATTGATCAGTTGCTTCAGCGGTGTCACCTTCACCGGGAGCCCAGTTCCAGATATCAAAACCGGTTTCGCCGGCACTAAACTTATCATCCTGAGCATCAACAAAGCCTTCGTCCCAGATGTCCATCCCAGTGTTGAAATCATTAAAACCACCAAAACCACCTTGGTCGCTGGTTTTACCAGCACGCAAGTCAATCACGTCATCAAAGCGGGTACCATCAGCATTAACTTGGCCGTTGACCTGACCAGTATTCCAATCTGTCCAACTATCGATACGATAATCGACCTGGAATTCAACATTACCATCCCACTCGTAACCAAAGCGTGCTGTTTCCATACCCAGCAGAATATCAGTACCATAGCCACCATAGGATTCCGGCAAACTATCTGATACGGAATAAAAGGTCTCGCCTTCATCAATCTGGTAAACCACCTTATCACTACCGGCACGGGTAATTTTACCGATGGTATCGCCACCCTTGGTTTCCGCCGTAATGGTAAATACTGTGTTGTCATTTTGGTCTTTGATGGCCATATTCTTGCCAACAAAGGTAAACTTATTTAATTCAAATCGATCGATGCTGGCATCGTATTCAGCGACGTCATAATTGACGTCTTTTTCCATCCACTCATCCCATTCAAAACTAACGCTGCCGTTAGCGCCGCCATCCAAAATGTCATTACCAACACCACCATCCAAACGGTCGCCGCCAGCGCCGGCAATGAGTACATCATCACCTGACTCACCATACATACGATCATTATTGAGGGGATCGCTGGTGCCATCCCAATTGATATCGCTATACTCAGACTGGGTCCGGTCTCCTGTTAGAACGCTGTCATCAAATTCATTAAAATTAATAATGTCATCGCCAAAGGTGCCCTTCCAGCGAATCTCAGGGGCAGGCCAAGCCCACTCATCCACTTCCTGCACAACGGCCGCATTAAATTCCATATCGGCAAAGCGGATTTTTTCCACATTGACCAAAATATCCAGCCCTTCACCTTTTTTGGTTTGACTGTCCTCTACAACGATAAAGGTTAGGGTAGTATCATCTGTATCAGCGGCAGTTTTTAATTCGGTAATTTTTGTTGCCACGTCCGCAGAAAAATTATTTTCAGCTGCGGCGACGATGACATCCAACGCCGTCATTTGGGAGGCATTATCAGATTTGTAGGTGGTCACGGTATAGCGGTCAAAATCACCTTTATATTCGGCGGTATCTACACCTTGATTTGACTCGGGCATACCCATACCACCGCCCATGCCACCATCTTGGTTCTGATCTCCGCCTTGGTTCTGATCTCCGCCTTCAAAAAAAGATGGCGCTATTACTGCTGAAGAATCCTCATGGGAGTCACCGCCATGATCATCCTTACCTTCAAAGTCTTCAAATTCAAAGTCTTTGAAGTCATCGCCCATAAATCCTAGATCAACGTTACTCCATTCATCACCAAAATCTTCAAAATAATCCTGCATTTTGAAGCTATCAGTGGCATGGGCACCGCCATCAAAAAAGTCATTGCCGCGGCCCAGCACCACATTGTCAGCGCCATCGCCACCAAGGACGATATCATTGCCCTTGCCGGCATCAATAAATTCACTGGCATCACTGCCGTTGATGGTGTCACTAAAATCGGTACCCTCAACAAAGCCACCCAATGGGTCACTGAAAATGGATAGACGCAGGTCCTTGTCATCGAAAAATAACTGATCAATATTCGTCAGAATGTCGGTACCTGTGCCGCCATCAGATTCGGCACGACCATCTATCACCACAAAGTAATCCTGATCGGCCACCAAGGTTACTCTGTCAGCAGTTAGTTCAGTGGACACCAGAAGCGCATCCAGCACCGCTTTATCATCGGTTTCGCCTGAACTGTGGGTATCGGCACCTTCGGAATAGGTGTACTTCTTGACATCATAGTTACGGCCAGCTGACCAATACTCTGCCACGTTGTCATTATCCCAGGCAAAAGCACTGTCGCCACGGGCAGCACCGTCTAAGAAATCATTACCGGCACCGCCAATCAGCCGATCTGCGCCACCGTCACCGCTGGGGTCACCAATCAGAACATCATTGCCCGCTTCACCTTCAAGTATAGAGCGACCAGCCGCACCCGTTATACTATCGTTAAAATCAGTGCCCCGATTAAAGTCCTCGGTAACCTGCTGACCTGTATTCCAATCAGTAAAACTCCAACTATTGGTTTCTGGCACCAGCAACAGTTCTTCATCGGCGAACTGGATGATTTCTACATTGGTTAAAGTATCCGTACCGTCTCGATCAGCCTCAGCATCGGCCACGGTAAAGGACCCATTAGACAATTGAGTGATGGTATAATCGTCCCGATTGCCTTCAAAATGCACGCGATCCGCGATATCCCAAAACCATTCACTGTCATCACCATCATCTCCAGCATCAATGGTATCATCGCCGCTGCCGCCCCAGATGTTATCAGCCCCCGCGCCAGCATTAAGAACATCATCGCCCGCATCACCGCGCAAAGTGTCACCCTTGCCAGAACCGATTACTTCGTCATTGCCCCCACCAGCCTGCACCAAGGTGCCCGATGTTTCGCCTGAAAGGTCGATGATATTGGCATCGTCTAAAGAACCATCAACTTCAAACTCCTCCCTACGCCCCATGCCCATATTTTCAGCCATTTCCAGTGTCATACCGTTATAGGCAAAAAATTGATCCACAATGTCATGATCAATGACGTCTGCATCGATTTCCAGTTGCAACACACTCTGCACAATGATGGCTATTTCGCGACCTTCTAGGTCGGCGATATAAACGTCAAACTTTTCTCCTCTGCTTTTATTGGTATCAACCAGAGACTTATATTCTGTGCCCGATAAAGCCACCTTTTTCCAAGTGCCTTCTTCACCAATTAACTTCACGATATCGTCACTGCTACCCCAGATCATGGCTACGGCAGAATTATCCAACTGACGACCCAATTCTTCGATCACACCGGCATCAATCGCCAAGGAACCACCCGCATTTTGGTTGTCAATCCGGATCATGCCCTTGGCCGTTTTCAGATCACCCACCCAAGCTGGCTCATAGAGCAGAAGCTCATCAATATCAGAGGCTATAAACTGGAAATTGAGTATGTAGTCACTGTTGGGGGATGTTATGGGGGGATTGGGGGGGGTGCTACTGAAGTCCATGCTAACAGCACCCTTATCAGACACCCTGAGCGTACCGTAATACGGATCACTTTCATCGTACACAAAATTAATGGGGGAGGCGCCTTCATCTCCTCCCTGGCTCTGGTCGTCGTTCTGGTACTGATCTCCGCCTTGGTTCTGATCTCCGCCTTGGTTCTGATCTCCGCCTTCACCATCGTCACCCATTGACTGCAGGGTATTCATTTGTGCATCGTCTAAAATTGCATCTATGGCGGCCATTGTTTGTGTGCTTGGTTCACCATTCTCTACCTCAGAGATAAACGTGTTGAACAGAGTTATATCCTGGGCTTCTATAAAATCCAGTACGGCTTGTTCTTCAGGGGTCAGATCGGGGCCATTGGTCGTTTGTTCAACCGCGGCAGATGATGAATTTTTGACAGATATTGCGCTCTGATAAGAAGCTAGGTCACTTCCTACTTCAGAACCAAACAAAGAGATCTCGGTACGCTCCATAACCACTCACCCACACTATTATTTCCTAAATAGACTGGCATCGAGATATGAGGTGATAACCTTGTTTCAACAGCGGAATCAATCCCATTACTCACGCTTTGAAATAACAGACTACGCCTAAAAAGCGGGGATATTAAGGCCACTGTTAGAATAATTAGCTATACCAAATGTAGGAAATGGAATATAGAGCCTCATATCCCGCACCATAATAGGATAAGGTAACAATGGCTAAGCAATGATCAAGTCAACTTGAGCCAGCTGTAAATCACCAGCAACCCCAACATCAACACCCTCTAATATAAATAAGGTTTCCTGCTCCGTAGAAAGTAAAGTTGACCCTTGATAATAGCCCGTTCCACCACTGACCGTAATGTCATCATTGCTCAGCCCAAGTGCAAGGCCAATAACATCTTCGCCTACGGTAAAATCCATAACCCGATCAGCATTCTCTAGCTGATCAGCACCTTGGTTAAGGGCGCAAATAAAAACATCTTGACCCAAACCACCCCACAGCTCATCTCGCACATTGAAACCCACGCCGCCAAATAATGTATTATTGCTTGCATTACCGGAAATAGCATCAGTGCCTAAACCACCGTATGCATTTTCAATAACCACCCCATCAGCAATACCCAACACACCCTCTCCAGCAACCATATAAGCAATGTCAGCATCCTTCGCGTCACTAATTCGCTCACCAAAAAATGATAATTGCCCTTCCGCCAAGTCAACCGAAGCCGAATTCGCCAAGTGACTCCAATCGAGCCAATCCGTTCCACCAGCATCCCAAATAGTTACCTCAAATGGCATTTCAGCAGTCAAAAAATCCTCGCCATAGCGGGTATCTGTATTATTGGTATGCCTGTTCACTCCATACAAGTATTGCAATGCAGCTACATCATCTATCATGAAAGTACTGGGATGTTGCGGCAAATGGATGCCATTGCTTCCGCCTTCGTAAGCTGCATAGCTCATGATAGTGTAAGGACTCCCATCTCGGGGTTGTTGGCCAATGTCGTCGTTGGTACCAAACAAAACTTGATCACTATATGCACCCTGGCTATGAGGGTGTTCAAGACCAAGAGCGTGACCAATTTCATGACCTATGGTGCTGAAGAAACCATCCCCAGACTTAGCCGATTCCCATTCTTCATAATAGCCAAGATCAAAATAGACATCGCCACCATAAGAATCCGTAGGCCAGTAGTCAGGGCCCCAAGCGGCGGCATAGGGGTCACCTGCTTGATAGCCAAGACGTACATCACCCACTTGACTAGTGGTTTCATCAACTTCCGTGAAGCTCATTAGGGTATAAGAAGACACATCCCCTAGGCAGTCTCGCACAATCTGTTTGACATGATCACCCAAAGCCGCACCTCGTTCATAAGTGGTATACGCAAAAGTAGACATGCTGTCATAAAAGCTATACGTGATGTCCACGCCCTGCCCAAGCTTTGCTCCCCATTTCGAACCTATTAACAAATTATCCACTATAGTAGAGCCTGAACTCTGCTGTAATTGATAAACGGCCGCACCATTTTTTTCTGGTGAAGCCGAAACAGATTCATCAACATTGACTAATGAGAGTGTAATATCTCGAACAAACTGATCACCACCTCGAGTTGACAACACCGAAATAGAATATACATTATCCCCATCCGCATCTGAGGCAGCCTCAAAATTCAGTTCTGATATCAAGCTCACACTACCGTTCTGGATATCAAGTTCAAACCACTCCGTGTCCGCACCCATAAGTTGGTAGTTAGGCTCACTTCCCTGATCAAACGTCACACCCACTTGTAGATTAAGGGGGGTATTCTCTGCCCACTCCAAGGTCAATACTTCGGGCTGGACCAGCGCACTAGAACGAATTAGATCAGAGCTAGGGAACGAGTGGACTACATCACCATTCAGATGCAACTGCAGGGTCAGCTGATCACCGCTTACTGACGTAATCTTGTTACCGTCTTCAGAAACCAAATTAATTTGGTTAATGACCTGAAGACCAACAATGTGTCTCAAAATAGCAATCGCATCAGTAATATTTACAGCACTATCATTGTTTACATCCGCACTGTGATACAACCCACCCGACAAAACATCCAAACCAACAATATGGCGCAATACGGCTATGGCATCAGTAATATTAATTTGCTCACTGTGCAAGGTACCCTGCAAATCACTGACGGTGATGTGTTCAATAACTTGTTCCATTCTCATATCAACGCCGGCTTGAGTAAGCTCATTAACCTCACTAATAAGTGCATCTTTGTATGTCACATGAAGAAACAAAGATCCAGAAAACGTGTCGAGGTTATTTAGCACAACTTGTACAGGCTCTGAACCACTCATAAAAGCAGGCAATAAACGCAGACCTCCCTCATCTTGATCAAGCTCTATGGCCTTCGACGTAATGACATTAAAGATGGCGAAGCCACAGTCAAATTTGCTCAATGCCATTGACTGCTGATCGACTAAATTAGCTGCTCCATACAGGCTCAACTTTCCTGCACGCTCAAAGCAATTGATTTTTTCCAATGCAAATCCGGAAACAGAATCAGCAGAAAAACACTCCATAAAGTCTGTGCTCTTTATAGAGTGCGTGTCACCAACTATATTTTGTAAATAAAAACATCTTCCTCTATTCACTGAGCTCCTCTAATCATTTTCAAGAATAAAACCACCACCCCTTAGCGTGATCCTTTCTGGGTCATGAGAAATCGTCTTTAAAAAAACCAATTTAGCTTATTTCCGACACGTCTACATCTGATACGAAAAATTCTTAATTCTCCATATTTTAACCCTAAAACCAAACATCATCACAATGTGTACTTTGACACTGCAATAAAAAAGAGTTAAAACTAAAACACAGCTTGTTCACTAATGGGTGGATTCAGATATGAAGGACTGCGACAATGATAATACTGTTACTTACAGTAACGTAACTCAGGCGAACAATCTATCGCCCAAAATACTCCCCAATTATCCACGCAAAAACGCGTTATTCACCATTCGAGAAAATGCTACGCCGATATTAATGGCACTGTTTTCGGCAGGTCTAGCCGGCTGCAGCACTGGGCCCACTACAACCACAGGTACGGCCTTAAAGGGGCGTCTTGAAAATGCCGAAGTATTTATAGATACCAACGGCGATGGCTCCTGGACCAGCGGTATCGACAGCGACAAAGTACGTACGGACAGCTCCGGTAACTTCAGCATCCCTGAGAGTTCTGACCTGACCGGCGATATTGTCGTTACCACTGATAAAACCACCATTGATACATCCTCCGGCAGTATGATCAGTGGCGTTACCTTATCGGCACCCAATGGATCCAGTGTAGTAAGTGTGGCAACCACCCTTACAAACGAATTGATGGATTCTTCCACCGCAACCCTAACCCAGACTGAAGCTGAAGCTCAGGTTAAAACCCTGTTAGGCATAGACCCAACCATTGATGTATCCAGCTACGACCCCTTCACAGAAGACAACATTGGCACAGCTGCTGCGCTGGAATTTGAACAAAGCGCGCATCAGGTTATGACTATCATCAACACTTTGGCGGAAGCTGAATCTAGCACCAACGTGGGTACTGAAGTAACCAAATCAGAGGCGGTAGACAATGCCATTAAAGCCTTTGTGGATGTTATCGAAACGGAAATCAGCAACAATACCGATACCGCACTCGATTTCACCGCCAGTAGCGTAATTGACAGTATTGTTGCTGAATACGACGATACATCATCCGCCCTTAAGGATGCCAGCTTTAGCGATTCTTTAACCGCCATTAAGACTGCTATCACTCAGGTTAACACCGCCATCGATACGGTCACAAGCTTGTCTACTGAGCACAACCCCACCTTTGCCATAGCACAGAGCAACTTGGTGGATATGACCCAGTCCGTGGCCGAAAATAACAACGGTTCCTTGGCTACCATTGATAGCACAACCAATATCAGCACCTTACTATCCGTAAACGGAACATTCCTGGGCACTAGTAGCGAAGATAGTTCAGATGACAGCAACACCGATGGCGATATAGAACTTTCCGGCAGTATTGCCGTCATCGACCCGGACACCGCCGATGCTGTTACATTCAGCTTTTCGACTACTGTCACCTCAAGTGATGGAGCGCTGGGAAGCCTGGTTATTACCGAATCAGGAGCCTGGACCTATACTCTGGATGATTCGGTAAGCAGTATCCAGTCCCTTGATGCCGGTGATATTTATAAAGAATCATTTGCCGTAACCGCCAACGCATCGGATAGCAGCTCCAGTGTCAGCAAAACGATACGTATAAGCGTCACCGGTACCAATGACGCACCCACAGTCATCGCTGTCATCGCTGACCAGAGCATCGCTGAAGACTCTACTCTTTCCTTTGTAGTGCCTGATGGCAGCTTTGCCGACGTTGATTCGGGCGATTCACTGACCTATACCGCAACACTGGCCGATGGCAGCGAGCTACCAACTTGGTTAAGCTTTGACGGGAACACAAAGACATTCTCCGGTACACCCACCAACGATGCAGTAGGCAATATAGAAGTGGCGGTCACCGCTACGGACAGTGCCAGCGCCAGCATTAGTGACACCTATACTTTAACAGTCAGCAACACCAACGATGTCCCAACTTTGGAAACTACTCTAGTGGATCAAAGCGCTACTGAGGGTACCGAATTTAGCTATGCCATAGCCAGTAGTTCATTTGCCGATGTAGATTCAGGTGATACGCTAACGTATACCACCACCCAAACGGGTGGGGCAGCACTGCCCTCATGGCTTAGTTTTGATGGAGACACACAAACCTTTTCCGGCACCCCAACGGCGGAGGCCACTTTAGATATTACGGTGACCGCCTCGGACAGTACGGCTATGATTACCGATGCCTTTAGTCTAACAGTGGCCAACACCAATGATGCTCCTGTGTTTACCAGCAGTGCCTCTGTAAGCACTACAGAACGAACTTACTTGGCTGATACGGTGACCGCCACCGACGAAGAGGACGATGCTATCAGCTACAGTATTAGCGGTGGTGCAGACTCTGGCTTTTTTGGCATCGACAGCAGTTCTGGTGCACTAACCTTCTCCGGTGCCGATAACGTTCGGGCAAGCTCCTTGATTGCGTTGCCGACCAATGCCTCACAGCCCTCTGTTTTGTTTGATAATTTTGCTATTGACGGCACCACCGCCACGGTGGATGCCTATCTATTGCCCAAAGCCGCTGGGTTTGATGCACTAACAGGCTTCCAAATGAATATGACCACAAGTTCTGGCAGCGTATCTTTTGGTGCTTCTGCTTCAGGATGGACAATAATAGCAAATGCTGGTTCTTTATCCGGATTTTCGAATAATATTGCTTATGCCGATCTTCAGGCAACTAAGATAGGTACCTTCACCATTGCAGATTATAGTACCTCTGCAACGACCACGGTCAGCGGAATTGTTTTTGATGGTGGCGTCTACGGCTCAACTAGCACGTCAAGCCAGACTATGGCTAACTTGACCCTAACGCCAGTCACAGCGCCACCAATCAACGGGGCCAATGGCAGCGCCAATGCCGACGACATCTATACTGTCGAAGTCACCGCGACGGACGCTAACAGTGCCACCACCGCACAAACCCTTAACGTTACAGTGACCGCCACTGCGGATGCTGATCATGCATCGGTCACTAGCACCTGGACCGGCACCAGCTCCGCGGATACCTATACTATAGATGAGTACAGCGGCCTCACCATTACCGCAGATGGTGGGGACGGCGGCAATGATACGGTAAAACTTGCTGTGCTTGATCATGTATTATGGGATACTACCAGTGGTGGCACCACAGAACTGACCGCGACTCTGGTGGATATGGAAATTATTGATATCGGCAACCTAGTATCCAATAACGACAGCACTGCTGTGACTATCGGTGATTTTAGTACCAACATGGCTATAGACTCAACTTCTGCTGCCAGCTTGATTGATGGTAACGACAGCCAAGTGAGTATCATGGGTACTGCTAACGACATCGTTACGTTAAGTGGCACTACCTGGGACAAAGGCGTGAGCTCTAACTTGTCATCTGGCGATTACGCGAGCGAAACCCTTGTCGCTTGGTCAGATGGCACTAGCACCTTGTACATTGACCAAGATATCAACATCGTTACTCCCGACATCACTTGATGACGGCTTTACTTTCCCATTCACTGAGTCACAGAGCAAAAAAAGTCCATGTTTCGACCACTCTTATTGACGGCCATTATAAGCATTACCGTCACCAGCTCACCTGTGTCGGCCAACAACGACTGGGTGGCTGCCGTACTCGACCACCCCAGTTTACGGGTACAGCATAGTGCCATTGAAAAACAACAATGGAAAATATTAGAACTTGAGGCCAAAAAAGGCTTTGATTTTGATATTAGAAGTTCTGCGCACTTACCTTTGGCGGAACACTTTGACAACTCGTTCAGTCGTGTTGCTAAGTACGACCCTTACTTAGATTTGGTTTTTAGTGCTAGCCAGACGGTATATGACTTTGGTGAAGCCGACGCCCTCATCGACGCCGAGCGAGCGCTTCAGAGCAAAGCCCGGTTAGCGTTTGCCAACGGTTTTGAACAACAAACCCACGGTCTATTTAGTTTGGTTATCCAACACCAAAAAGCCCAAAACACAATGACCATAGTGAACGCTGCACAGGCTGACATTGGCTTAGTAGAGGACAATTTAGTGCGCCGCTTTGAGGCGGGTTTAGGCACCATTGCGGTTATACGCCGCACTCAGCTTAGCCAGATCGATTTAGAAACCCAAGTGACGCAACTGTTTAATAAAATGAACGCCGTGGAACATATTATCAGCAGTGACTATGGTTTAGAGGTAGGTTCGTTGGTACACACGTGGAATAATATTGAGCCGCAGTTGCAGCTTACTGCCCATATAGACCCACTTAGTTTGCGTAGTAGCGCCATTAGCCAGGGCTCTCAAACGTCTATGCGCCATCAGCGCAGCAGCATTGCCGCACAAAAAAAGCCCAAGCTCATAGTTGACGTTAACACCACCCTATACGATGTGACACGCAGCATGAGCAACTACCGCGTTGCCGGTGAATTTCGTTTAACTTTCCCAGTATTTGATAGCGGTTATCGTTCCGCCAAGATGGCAAGCATTAGCCATGCCATTGCCGTAGAACAGCAAGCGCTAGAGCAGGTGGTTCAACAAAAAACATTGGACCTAAAAGCAAGCAAGCGTCAATTAGAGGACTTGGAATTACGTCAGCAAGAAGCTATGAAGAAACACAACAACCTCAGCTTGCAGCTCAATAATATGAAGTTAACATTGGGAAAAACGACCAATGACCATGCCGGTTTAGCCAACCTTTACACGCAAATTGCCAGCGTCCAAATTGATTTAATTAGCATTTCCTCCGACATGCAACAACTGTTACTTGACCGGGTTTTATTAAGCGAACAAATCATTCAACAATTTAACGTGACCTCTGAACAACTACCATGAACAAACCTTACCACCAATCGGCATCCAATCACTGGTTCTTTGGCCCTGTTATACGTAGCAAACGCCTTTACATGCAGGTTATTCTTGCCTCAGTATTCATTAACCTTTTCGCCCTAGCTAGCGCCTTTTACATCATGACGGTGTATGACCGAGTCATCCCTAACGAGGCTATGGAATCCCTCTTAGCTTTGACCATAGGTGTCTGTATTGTGATGGCGTTTGACTTCATCATGAAAGTCTTACGCGGTGTATTCACCGACCAAGCAGGCATTAACATCGACCACGATGTAGCTGATAACCTGTTTGATCGTTTGGCCCAAAACGATAACGTGGGTGGCCAAAAGGCCACTGGCGCTATGGCTAACACGGTAAAAGATTTTGATAGCCTAAAGGACTTTTTAGCTTCTGCCTCGTTTGTGGTGTTTGCCGACTTACCCTTTGTCTTCCTGTTCATTTTTGTGCTCTACAGCATTGGTGGTCCCATCGCCACTATCCCCGGCGTTATCGTCATTGCCGTGCTGTTGGTGGGTTTGTTAGTGCAACCCATCATTAAACGTTTAACCTTTAATGCCATGCAAGACGGCCAATCCAAACAGGCTGTGTTAGTCGAAGTATTGAATAGTTTAGAGACTATTAAGACTTTGTCGGGGATTCGCCTACTGCGTAACCGATGGATGGACAGTGTAGGCCGCCAAGGGGTAGTAACCGCTAAGTCCAGATTTTGGACGCAACTAACCACCAACTTTTCGCAGTTGGGTCAACAAGCTTCGCAAGTAGGCATTGTGGTGTATGGCGTGATATTAATTACCAGTGGCGACCTCAGCATGGGCTCCCTTATTGCTTGTGTGATTTTATCCGGTCGGACTCTGGCACCGTTAGGCCAGCTGACTAATTTATTGGGACGTTTTAATCAATCCATTAATGCTTACAAAAACCTAAACGAACTTATGGCAGAGCCCGTATTAGAGGCCTCCCGCATGGGCCAAATTAGACGCGAAGAAATTATTGGAGACATCCGTTTTAGCCACACTAGCTTTCGCTATCCTGAGCAAAAAGAAGACACCCTAAAGCAATTGAACTTGAACATTAAAGCGGGCGAAAAAGTAGCCATTTTGGGTAAAATCGGGTCTGGTAAAACCTCCTTTTTGCGCCTGCTTGCTGGCATTTACGAGCCTAATGAAGGCAGCGTTCAGATCGACCAAACAGAAGTAGGCCATATTCATCCAGAAGATTTGCGCCGTGGTTTAGGCGTAGTATTACAAAGCCCGATGTTGTTTTCTGGCAGCGTCAAAGAAAACTTGCTGCTGGGCAAGCCAGATGCTACAGATGAAGAAATTATTGAAGCCGCCAAACAAGCGGGCATCGACGAGTTTATCGGCCAGCTACCCGATGGTTACGAAACCATTCTCAC
>ENA-OSET01001331-OSET01001331.1-sediment-metagenome-genome-assembly--contig:-NODE-1331-length-25777-cov-5.796537_pt1 | contig 25777 bp, 15 predicted proteins | sample MGYA00237882_ERZ534229 | MGnify/ENA primary metagenome ERZ534229 (study PRJEB26408, sample SAMN06266212) | sediment metagenome | isolation source: Hudson Canyon methane seep mesocosm | place... | reverse complement strand
ATTTAAAAGCATTGAGCGATAGGAATTCCCCATTACTTTTTAAAGAAAAAGCTTGTTAAAGGTCTCAGGGCGTAGAGCTGACCTTAGCCTTGGCTTATCTAACTACATTTGAACCGATGAAAATGAGCCCTGCGTTAGATAATAGAATTGTTCTAAATTTCACCAGGAATCTATAAAATCAAAATTCTAATTTGATTAGAAAATACCAAAGCGGACATTTGGTTAATATGACTTTAGGTATTAAATTCTATGGCACTTTGGGGCAAATAGCGTATTAGCGTTCACATTGAAATACTCTAAAAATTGATGTTTTCGAGATTGTTGATAATTAAGAATGGCCAATTTCGTCAACCAATTACTTGCCAATGCTCATTGTAACAATATGGCAACTCTTAGATTGAAAGTCATAAATTTATGATTGATATTGTTTTTAACTCAAATGAACGGCAATTTGCATAATCAAGCCAAAGCTTACATTGAATATTTTCTGTATTGTAATGATTTACGAGTGAATGCGTCATTATTTACTGATTTATAAGTGTATTTTAACTTTTTAAGTACACTAAAATTTAGTTTAAATAAATAAATGTATAAAGTTGAACGTTCAAATAGTAAGTCTTGTGTATTTGAACGACTATAAAGAGGTCTAAACATTGACCTTTATGGTTTGTTTAGTTAATTTGAAAGCGCTTACATTTAGAGGCTTTAAATATAATTTTCTTACATTCTAAAAATCGAAATCGTCCTTAACTTTGGTCGATAGTGGTTAGCCGATAATAAGTAAAATAAAAAATTAAACTAAATTAAAAAGAGAAACGATAGCAATGCATTCAAATTCAGATACTTTCGGTCAGGTGGGCGATGTGTCGCAAAACAATAACTATGGTTTTGCATTAACGTCACTAACGTCATTATTTTTTATGTGGGGATTTATTACTTGTTTAAACGATATTCTAATTCCGCACTTAAAAGGTGTGTTTGATTTATCTTACAGCGAAGCGATGTTAGTACAGTTTTGTTTCTTTACTGCCTATTTCATTGTGTCATTACCTGCAGGGGCACTTGTTAAAAAATTAGGTTACCAAAAAGGTATTGTCTTGGGTTTAGTAATAGCAGCCATTGGTTGTTTATGCTTTTATCCCGCAGCAAGCCTTCATAGTTATCCCGTGTTTTTGATGGCGTTATTTATTCTTGCCAGTGGCATAACATTATTACAGGTTTCAGCTAATCCTTATGTTAGTTTGCTCGGCGATGCAAAAACAGCTTCATCTCGTTTAACCATGACACAGGCTTTTAATGCCTTGGGTACAACCGTAGCACCATTCTTTGGTGCTTATTTGATCTTAAATGAAGCTGCGGGTGCTATTTCTGAACAAACATCAGCAGAATCTGTACAAATGCCTTACGTTTTACTTGCAGCGATGTTGTTAGTACTTGCCGCAATTTTTGCTTGGTTAAAGCTACCTAACTTAGCTGCTACCTATGAAAAAGAAGATAAAGCTGTAGCTCAAGGCTCAACAAAAGACAGCGGTAGTGCATGGCAATACAAGCACTTGGTGCTTGGCGCGGTAGGTATTTTTGTGTATGTCGGTGCTGAAGTATCAATTGGTAGTTTGTTAGTTAGTTTTTTAGCTGAACCTAACATTGCAGGGTTAGAAGAATCTAACGCTGCAAAATATATTGCTTATTATTTTGGTGGCGCAATGGTCGGTCGTTTTATTGGCGCGGCTGTTATGCAAAAAATTGCAGGCGGTAAAGCGTTATTGTTCAACGCGAGTGTCGCTATTTTATTAATTTTAATAGCTGTATTCACTTCAGGTACCCTTGCTATGGTAGCAATTTTATTAGTTGGTTTATGTAATTCAATTATGTTCCCTACCATTTTCAGCCTAGCGATTAATGGCTTAGGTAAACATACCAGCCAAGGCTCAGGCATTTTATGCTTAGCTATTGTAGGCGGTGCTATTATCCCACTTATTCAAGGGTTCTTAGCGGATAGTGTTGGTATACAACATGCGCTTTTATTACCTATTGTTTGCTATGTTTTTATTGCTTATTACGGTCTTTCGGGCAGTAAAGTTAAAGCAGTTACTAAATAAAATAGAAGCAAATTATTTATAAACCCCAAGTATTAATATTAATTATTATAAGAATTAACACTATGATAAATAGAAACATTATACAGAAGAAAATTAACAGTAAAAAAGCTAAACTAAGCATGCTCTGCTTGGCTATTTCATCACTTGTTGTGGGTTGCAACGTACAAAAACAAGAATCTGTAGCTGAGTTAAAGCCAGTTAATACATCAGCAGCATCCTCGTCACTCGATATATGGCCAGTACTAGATATTGCGGTGAAGCCGGATGAAAAGATTGAAGCTAAAGTGGTTGCCTTATTAGCGACTATGTCACTTGAACAAAAAGTCGCACAAATGATCCAACCAGAAATACGCGATATTACTGTTGAAGATATGCGTAAATATGGCTTTGGCTCATATTTAAATGGTGGTGGCGCTTTTCCTAACAATGATAAACATGCAACACCCGCTGATTGGATCAAATTATCTGAAGATATGTATCAAGCATCAGTTGATGACAGCTTGGATGGCAATAATATTCCTACTATCTGGGGCACCGATGCAGTACATGGTCATAACAATGTTATAGGCGCCACTTTGTTTCCACATAACATTGGTTTAGGTGCTGCAAATAACTCTGCACTTATTGAAAAAATTGCTGCTGTTACTGCCACCGAAGTGATGGTTACAGGTATCGATTGGGTGTTTGCACCAACGGTTGCTGTTGTTCGTGATGATCGCTGGGGCAGAACTTATGAAGGTTATTCAGAAGATCCAGAGATAGTTCGTGAGTATTCAGCGGCTATTGTAAAAGGTTTGCAAGGACATGCCGATAAAGATTTCTTAGGTGATTCACGCGTGATATCCACTATCAAACACTTTTTAGGTGATGGTGGTACTGAAGGCGGAGATGATCAAGGTAATAACCTTTCTTCAGAACAAGAATTATTTGATATTCATGCCCAAGGTTATGTGGGCGGCTTAGAGGCTGGTGCGCAATCGGTAATGGCATCATTTAACAGTTGGCATGGTGAAAAATTACATGGTAATAAATATCTAATAACCAACGTATTAAAAGAAAAAATGGGCTTTGATGGTTTTGTTGTTGGTGATTGGAATGGGCATGGCCAAATACCAGGTTGTACTAACGAAAGCTGTAGTCAAACCGTAAATGCTGGCCTAGATATATTTATGGTTCCGACCGATGCTTGGAAACCTTTGTATGAAAATACCATTGATCAAGTTAAGTCGGGTGAAATTAAAATGTCACGAATTGATGATGCAGTCAGCCGTATTTTACGGGTAAAGTTTAGAGCTGGCATCTTTAATAAGCCAAGTCCTGCAAATCGTGCTATATCAGGAAAACTTGAACTAATTGGTGCCGCAGAACATCGCCAAGTTGCCCGTCAAGCGGTACGAGAGTCACTTGTTCTACTTAAAAATAAAAACAACATTTTACCACTTAAACCAAATACTAATGTTTTAGTTGCTGGCGGTGGTGCTGACAATATAGGTCAGCAATCTGGTGGTTGGTCGGTAACATGGCAAGGCACAGGCAATGTAAATTCTGACTTCCCTGGTGGAAGCTCAATTTATGATGGATTTAAGCAAGTCGTAAACAAAGCCGGTGGTAGTATTGAATTAGCAGTTGATGGCACTTATACACAGAAACCAGAGGTTGCTATTGTTGTGTTTGGCGAACAACCATACGCAGAAGGTATAGGTGATATTGACAATCTTGATTATCAACGTGGTAATAAAACTGACTTAGCATTACTTAAAAAGCTTAAGGCTGAAGGCATTAAAGTTGTTTCTGTATTTATCTCTGGTCGTCCTATGTGGGTTAACGCCGAGCTAAATGAGTCGGATGCATTTGTTGCTGCTTGGTTACCAGGTAGTGAAGGTGTTGGCATAAGTGATGTATTATTCACTAAAGCAGACGGTGAAATTAACCATGATTTTAAAGGTAAGCTGTCTTTCTCTTGGCCTAAGTCGGCGACACAAACCGTTGTAAACCGTTTTGATGAAGATTATGCACCTTTATTACCTTATGGTTTTGGTCTGCAATATGGTGACGACAATACGTTACTTGATGATTTAAATGTAGTTGTTGAAAAGTCGGCTAATGCTGATCAGTCTTTGGTGTTATTTGAACATGCGGTAAAAGCGCCGTGGTCGCTAAATGTGATTTCAGGTGAGCAAGCGATTGGTGTATCTAGTTCGGTTGTTGAACTGCCGGGCGTTACGTTAAGTACCATGGATAAAGATGTACAAGAAGATGCTCGAACTTTAACCTTTACCGGTAAAGAGTCTGCTTCAGTGAGATTTCAAAGTACCTTTGTTGAGGATTTGCGTCAATATATCGAAAACGATTCAGCGTTAACTGTTCTCGTGCGTAAACACCAAGAGTTTAGTGAGTCAGTAATGCTTGAAATGCATTGTGATGAAGCTGATTGTCAAAAATCGGTTGATATCAGCGCAGTAATGAAAGGCTTTACTATCCATGAATGGCAAGAACTTAGCGTTGATCTTAATTGCTTTGTTAAACAAGGTGTTAATTTTGGCCGAGTTACTGTGCCATTTGGTATTACTACCGCAGGTCAAGGTGTTGTGTCATTTTCAACAATGAAATTGCAACCTAATAAAGCAAAAAGTGCAACGATTAGCTGTCAATAAGTAATCTATCTTGGTAATGCTATCAAATTTAACTAGCATAATTCATAACAAATATTGTTCTGAGTTATGCTAGTAATGTATTCCAGTTGTATTTTTTGTCTTATTTTCGGTTTTTCGTATAGTAGAACGTTCAAATAATAACGACTAATGAAGGTAGGACGATTGATTCTGTTTTAATAAAAAGGCGGCTTATTCAATGCATGTATGTATTTTAGGGGGTGGAACAGCAGGATGGATGGCTGCGGCGGCACTTTCAAAAAAATTTGAAAAACAATCGATACAAGTAACTTTAGTAGAATCTGAAAGTATAGGTACTGTCGGTGTAGGTGAAGCTACTTTGCCTCATATACGTTTTTTTAACGAGACTTTAGGTATTAATGAAGCTGAATTTATGCGGCATACACAAGCCACTTTTAAACTTGGTATCGAATTTGTGGATTGGGGGCAATTAGGTCAGCGTTATATACATCCATTTGGCGATTTTGGCGAGTCTTTACATAACATTGATTTTTATCAGCATTGGTTAATGCTAAATCAAAAAGCAGACGCGGGCAGTTTAAGTGATTACGCGTTTGGTATAGTTGCTGCACAACAAAACAAATTTTGTTTTCCGCATCAGGGAAAAACATCTCTTCAGAAAAGTTTCGGTTATGCTTACCAGTTCGATGCTGGGTTGTACGCCGATTTTCTCAGTAAATTTTCTCAATCTCGTGGCGTTACTAGAGTTGAAGGAATAGTAGTGCATACCGATTTGCACCCCGATTCAGGCAATGTTAAAGGTATTCAGTTAGAAGATGGTCAGCAAATTGAAGCTGATTTTTTTGTTGATTGTTCCGGCTTCAAGGGCGTACTAATTGAGGAAACATTAGAATCTGGATATCAAGATTGGTCACAATGGCTACCTTGCAATAGAGCTATTGCAATACCTTGCGAAAATAAAGGCGAGTTAACACCTTATACAAGAGCAACAGCAAAAGAAGCAGGTTGGGTTTGGCGTATTCCCTTACAACATAGAACAGGTAATGGGCATGTTTATTGGAACGAGTTTACCAGCGATGAACAAGCAGCCGATACTTTATTACAAGGCTTGGACGGGCCCGCATTAGCGGATCCCAAACAATTATTTTTCAAAACTGGTCGAAGAAATCATTTCTGGAAAAAAAACGTTGTTGCTATAGGGTTGTCTGCAGGATTTCTTGAACCGCTAGAGTCTACTTCAATTCATTTAATTCAAGAAGGGATTACCGCCTTAGTCGAATTATTCCCGCATGTAGAAGAAACATCACCCTCGACATCAGACAAAACGTTAAATGGAATAACCATAAATGAAAAAGATGTAAATGAGTACAATGCTCGTATGTCGCTACAATTTGAACGCGTTAGGGACTTTTTACTTTTACATTACGTGGCTAATAAACGGACTGATAGCGAAATGTGGCGATATTTTAACTCCATGATATTACCTGACAGTTTGCAAGAGAAAATAGATTTATGGACTCGTCGAGCATATATTCAACGTTATGAATTTGGTGCTTTTTTACCTCCAAGTTGGCTTGCTGTGATGCTAGGTCAAAACTTGATTCCAGAGCATTATGATCCTCGGGTAAATAAATATCAAATAGCGGAACTACAAAAACACGCAGCAGCTATGCGCCAAGACATAGCGCAAGCGGTACAAAATTGTATGACTCATAGCGATTTTATAAAAGCTTACGGAGCTGCATCAAATACAGCACCCTTACGTAAAATTTAATATAAACATTTAAGGGAGTGATGAATAAAATGCCACAAAAACCTAACATTTTACAGCATAAAGCACTGTCACGTATTTTGATTTATGGTGCCGGAATAGCCGCCAATCAAGTTGCTTTAGCGCTGAGCAAAGCTTTAGAATCTAACATTGAATTGGTACTGGTTACTCCAGAGTATCCTTGTTTAAGCGATGTACTTTATGGAGGGATAACCTCTCCAGAGTCATATGATATGAACTTGAGGCTCAATTTATCTGAGCCAGAGTTATTTATTAATACCAATACCTCTTTTTCATTTGGTTCACATTATCAAAATTGGGGGCCGCGTAAACAAAACTGGGTTCAGTGTTATCACCTTCCTTTTCCTAGCGACAGTCCTGTTGATTTTCATCAGTTAATCACACGCCATAAAGCACAATTATCAGACTACCTTATAAGTGCAATCGCTGCGACCGAAGGTAAATTTGCCCATCCTCCAGCAGAAAACCCGTCTTCGGCATTATCTCGAGCGGAGTATGGCTATCATTTTGATCATCATCAACTTAATAATTTGTTAACAACAAAACTAAAATCGACAAAAATAAAGGTAGTTAAAGGGAGTGTTGTTAAAGTCGAGCTGGACGAGGACTCTATTGATACCCTTATCCTTGAGTCGGGTGAAACGATAACCGCAGATCTTTATTTAGATTGCAGTGGCATTAACAGTGATTTGCTAAAGCACCTTAGCCAAGCCAAAACAACATTTAGAGAAGTAAATATTAGCTATATTGAGCAGAAAAACGATAACGTAGGTAAGCCTTGCAGAACGTTGTCCCCTCTAAACGACGGCTGGCAAGCTATAACCTCCTTAAGAGGTAAAAACAGCATTTTAACGGTAACGTCAAAAGTAATAGACTCTTTGACAAATGATACTTGTCTTTTCGTTAGCAACGAAAATGGTATTCACAGTGACAAAGTAGCACTTGGTCATCAACGGCAGGCTTGGGTTGGCAACTGTATCAGTTTAGGTCATGCGGCATGCACAATTGAACCACTAACACCTGCTCCGATGAAATTACTAGGTTTAGACATACTTCGATTACTTGAGTTAATCCCTGTTGATACAAACATGAAATTGGAGAGGCAGGAATACAATCGACGCTTTATCAATGACGTCACTCATGCTGAATTGTTCAACAAGACTTTTTACGATTTTCGCACAACGATTACCGATAATAATGAAAAAAAGACGGAAAACGTTAATCAATCATTAACCTCATTTTGGCAGTACGGAATGGAACGTTCGCAGTTACTAGACAGAAAAATTATACAATTTTTACACAGAGGTAACCTTGTGAGCTACGATCTTGAACCCTTTAATCAAGAAGATTGGGCAATATTACACTATGGAATGGGGCGTTCACCCGAAAGAAGCGATAGATTAGTAGAAATAATAGATTATAAAAAAATGCAAGAAAAGCTAGATAATATGAAAGCAGGAATATTGCATTTAGTCTCTAAAATGCCACCACACTCTATTTATTTAAGTAAATTTTTGCAGTATTTAAAGGATAAGTACTAACACAATGATAAATGCATCAAATACACAAATTAAGACAATAGCCATCGCCGGAGGCGGCACCGCAGGCTGGATGACTGCTGCAGCTCTGTCTCGAGTACTCCAACCACAAAATGTAAAGGTCATTTTAGTTGAATCAGAGCAAATAGGTGTAATTGGTGTTGGTGAGGCGACGCTTCCTGGAATAGCCGACTTTAATCGTATGTTAGGCATCGATGAAGCTGAGTTTTTAAAAGCAACTAAAGCAACATTCAAGTTAGGTATTGAGTTTATTGATTGGGGGCGTTTAGGTGATAGTTACTTCCACCCATTCGGTGCTCATGGTGTGGATATGAACGGCATTGATTTCCATCAATATTGGCTACATTCTCGAGCTGCAGGAAATAAAAAAACGCTCGGAGATTATAGTATGTGTGCCCTTACAGCCAAAAATGCTAAGTTTGCCTTACCTAATTCAGACCCTCGTTCAGCGGCATCACATTTACGTTATGCTTATCATTTCGATGCAACGCAATATGCCTTATTCTTACGACAATACGCAGAGAAGCATGGCGTAATAAGACAAGAAGGTAAGATTATAGATGTATTTCAAGACCATACATCTGGCAATATCACCGGTTTATCATTAGAAAGCGGGCAAAAAATTGAAGCTGACTTTTTCTTTGATTGCACAGGTTTTTATGCCCATTTAATAGACAAAACATTGAGTACCCCCTATAAAGATTGGAGTCATTGGCTTCCGTGCAATAGTGCACAAGCAGTTGCCAGTGAACGGACCGAACCATTATTACCGTTTACCAAGTCAATAGCTAAAACAGCTGGATGGCAATGGCGTATCCCTACTCAACACCGTACGGGTAATGGACATATCTACTGTACTGACTTTATGAGTGATGCCGAAGCGAATAAAGTCCTGCTCGATGGACTTGATGCAAAACCCGTAGGAGATGCTCGAACAATCCGATTTACAACAGGATGTAGGGATAACTTCTGGGTTAAAAACTGTGTAAGTATTGGACTTTCCAGTGGTTTTCTTGAACCATTAGAATCAACTTCTATTCATCTAATTCAACGCGCAATAACGAATTTTATTTCACTGTACCCAACGGTAAACACATCTGGAATTGTTCGAAACGAATATAACCGTTTAATGACCAAAGAATTTGAACAAGTACGTGATTTCATCATTCTTCATTATAAAGCAACTCAACGTGATGATAGCGAGTTTTGGAAATACTGTGCAAACATGCCAATACCTGCTTCCCTGCAACATAAGATCGACTTATTTAAAGCTGCTGGGCGTATATCTTTTGTCGATGGCGAATTATTTACACGCTCTAACTGGGTTCCAGTTATGATAGGTCAAAATATTATCCCCGAAATCAGCGACCCTATTTTAGCTGATATTTCCAGCTCAGATATACAAAAAAGCTTACTTTCAATGTCAAATGCAATGGAAAAGGCTGTTGGTGATATGCCAGGTCATGCGGAGTTTATTCAACATTATTTACAATCAAAAACAACAAACGGATAATCATTATGAATGATAACGATATAAAGAACATTGTCATCGTTGGCGGCGGCTCAGCCGGTTGGATGACAGCTGCTGCTTTATCCAAGCTACTTTACACCAAAGATACTAACATTCGATTAGTAGAGTCAGAAGAAATTGGTACTGTCGGTGTTGGTGAAGCAACCATCCCTCATATTCTTTACTTCAATCGCCTTCTTGGTATAGACGAAGATGAGTTTGTTCGTAAAACCAATGCAACTTTTAAATTAGGCATAGAATTTGTCGATTGGGATAAACTGGGGGATAGTTATATTCACCCATTTGGTCCGTATGGTCGGGATATGGAGGGCATTCACTTTCACCATATGTGGTTACGTCAACAAAAATTAGGTAATGTAAAACCAATAAGTGAATTCAATTTACCTATTCAAGCAGCAAAAGCGGGTAAATTTCAACGTCCGCAGCCTGAGCTACCTAACTCTCCATTAAGTACAATTTCTTACGCTTTTCAATTTGATGCCGCGCTTTATGCCAAGCTTATGCGTGAAATTGCTGAGCAACGTGGTGTTCGTCGAACCGAAGGAAAAGTAGTAAAGGTTACTCAACATCCTGAAAATGGCCACATAGATTCAATTCAGATGGAAAACGGTGAAGTTATAGCTGGCGATCTGTTTATTGACTGCTCGGGCTTTAAAGGTTTACTCATAGAAGAAACGCTAAAAACAGGCTTTGATGACTGGTCTCATTATCTACCTTGTGATCGTGCAATCACCAGATTAACCGAACGTATGGATCCGCTGCCACCTTACACTAAAGCCACGGCAAAATCGGCTGGTTGGCAATGGCGTATTCCTTTACAAGAACGCACAGGCAACGGTTACGTTTATTCAAGTAAACACTTAACTGATGAAGAAGCCTTAGCTAGCTTTAACGCTGATTTAGATGGTAAACCGATATCTGAACCTAAACTACTTAAGTTCCAAACAGGTATAAGAAAACAACCATGGAATAAAAATGTCGTCTCCATAGGTTTGTCTTCAGGTTTTTTAGAACCATTAGAGTCAACTTCTCTCCACTTTATACAAACGGCGATTGCAAGGTTAATGACTAACTTCCCGGATAAGTCATTTAACCAGCCCGACATTGACTACTATAACCAGCGTACGCGCCTTGAATACGAACAAGTTCGAGATTTCTTAATATTGCATTACAAAGCAACATCAAGAAATGATAGTCCGTTTTGGGACTATTGCCGCGAGATGGATATTCCGAAAACACTTGAGGATCGAATTGCTGTATATAAAGAAAATGCACGTCTATACCGCCATGATAATGAATTATTTAATCATGTTAGCTGGTTTGCAGTGTTTAACGGTCAAGGCATACACCCAAAACGCTATCACCCAATTGCTAACATGCTTTCTGAAGAAGAACTAAATAATCGATTAGAAGCACTTCATACCGTGACACAAAAATGTCAAGCAGTGATGCCTAGCCATGGGCAGTTTCTAGACCAAATAATGAGGTAAGCAGGTAATATTTAAAATCATCAATACTTTCAGCCCTGCTTAATGTAGGGCTTTTTTATACCTTTTAAACACTCAATCTAAATCCTAACAAATCCGAAAAACCCTCATTTTCCTAGAAGGAGCTTTACCGACCACATTATACCAATTCCATCAAATTATTGATCACTTGTGTTGGTTAAAATAAAACCATGAAAGCGTGCTTTAAATCCCAATAACCAGTTATTACTCAATCAAGCGCATTGTCCTGGTCTATTTTTCGTGCACAACAAGATCAGAAACATAACGGAATTGGTATTACGTAAAAACTTTTACGATTAATTTTTTAGATATAAAAAAAAGGTAACACCGAAGTGACTACCCTTTTTATCTTTTACCTATAGATTACATCAGATGATGTTAATTTTACCAATAATTAAAACTGGTAAGTTACACCAACTTGTATACGTCTATCGTTAATAAAACTACTACGCATGTATTTTTGCCCGCTTTGATCAATTTGTTGGTACGCCTTACTTTTCTTATCCAGAATATTGGTCGCTGATATATAAGTAGTAAGTGACTCTGTTACGTTATATTTTGCTGACCAGTCTACATAGCCACCGCCTTGTTGGTATACAGGGTTACCAGGCACAAAAGAGCGATATTCGGTTAAGTACTCAGAACGCCAGTTCCATGCAAGACGAGTTTCAAAATCATCACCTTGATATATTGCAATCAGGTTTGCAGTATGTTCAGACTGTCCTATTAAATTATCTAGACCAAAACGAAGAGCTTGGTTGTCGGGCTCACCATCGCCACTTGTATCTGCAGATGATTCTGGTGCTGTCTGTGAAGCATCAATATATGTATAGTTAGCTTGGAACCCTAAGTTACTCCAAAGACCTGGAAGGTCGTCAGTAAAGAAGTATTGCGTCGCAAGTTCGATACCTGTCAACTCTGCTTCAGCAACATTAACCTTACCGTTATACAGAACATTAACTGTTTGACCATCTAAAGTCGTTTGAGAAAGTGTAATCCTACCGTCTTGAATAACATTCTTAAGATCTTTGTTGAACAGACCCGCACTAACATAACCACCGTTTTCAAAATACCATTCAAAAGAAAGATCAAGATTGACCGATTCAGTTGAATTTAAGATAGGGTTACCGCCATTGTGATTAATATTTTGTAGCGTAATATCTTCCGCTCCACGTAAAATAAGTTCGTCAGGATGCCCGTCAGGAAGTGGGTCATATTCTATTCGTGAAGTATTCGCGTTAATTGACTGACTTGCTCGTAAGTCTTGAACATCTGGACGAGTCATCGCTTTACTTGCACCAAAACGAATTAACATATCCTCGTTAAGGTTTAGTTTAATGTTAATAGATGGCAAGAAGAAATCTTCTTCAACTTCTGAATCAACATGTTGGTCAGCTTGCTCTAAGTAGTCGGCTGTTTCAGGAAGAAAATCTCGTGGGTGATCGTTATCTTCAGCTTCTTGTGGATAAAATTCAGTAATTGGATTTGCTTCATCTTCACTAAACGGGGCGTAGGCTAGAGTACCATCAGTAGTTAGGGTGTTCTTAACATAACGTAAACCTAAGTTACCGCTTATATCCATACCGTTATCAAAATCGTGAACAAAATTAACCATGGCATATAGGTTAATAGTTTCTTCTAGTATGTTAGAAGTATCGTCTGGATTGTATACTTCTTTGTAATCAGCAGTACGTCGAACAGTTCCATCAGAATTTGTAAAAGGGTCATAATCGACATTGGCATAATTAGGTTCTGTACCTAGCAAGTCATAAAATGAGTTAGGATTTTTTATGTAGTCTTCACCGAAGAATATAATCGATGTATCGTCTCCTTTTACTACACCACCACCGAAGAAACCACCAAAATCGACTACGTCATGATAAACGCCTGCATTAGTATCCATGCCGAGCATACCAGCGCCAGACCACGGAGTATTCATCCCTGCCCAGTTTGCAGCTTTCTCTTTATTGGTTTGTTCACGTTCTTGGTAACGAGCACCAAACTTAATTGATTCGAACCAATCGTTGTCATCAATATAATAAGTTGCGTCTGCTTTAACGGCTGTTAATTCACCCTCACCGTCTTTAAACTCATCAGAGCCATACATAGCGAAAGTTCCGGCCGGATCACTTGGACCAGTTGGTAGAACACCGTTGAGTAAATGATTCGGGTTTACAGTAAATTCTAATTCTGGATTTTCTAGGTCAGGAGTATGGCGAACATCAAGAAAAGTTTGCGTTCCTATCCATTGCTCTCTATGTGATGAATCTGCTGTGGATCTTTGAGCATCAAACTCAAGCATCCAACTATCTGACGGAAGCCATTTTACATTAATACTGATATCTTCGGTTTCAGCAGTATTATCTTGGCTTTTGCCTAAGCCTCTAGCATTATTACCTTGTGCACCCGTCCATGAACGGAAATTACTCGTAATTAAACCTGACTCCATTAGGCCGCCATCAATAGCTTGTGTTGCATCACAATCACCAACTGCAGCTTCTTCACTACCATTACATAAAGCAATGCCGTCTGAAGTAAATGGTGCTAGTTCTAAATCAGTTATGGTATAAGTAGACGCCGATTCAGCATCAGGAAACGACTCGAAGGTACGTTCAAACTGCGATACTTCATTTTGCACGTTTACGTACTTCACTAACACTTCTAATGAATCGTCGTCTCTTTTCCATTGACCAGCTAAATAGATGCTATCTCTTTCACGATCAACTTCATTTGTACGTAACTGCCAACCTGGAACCATAGCAATTGTAGATCCATCATCTAGACCATATGGTGTTGGAGCGCCTGCTTGGTAACCCTCTATTCCTGAATTTAAGTCAGAAGTAGCAAATGAACCAATTAGGCCAAATTCACTGCTATCGAATTTCCAACGTTCGCCTAAGACGAGACTTGCTGCTGGACTCCATTCTTCTCGTACATCAGCATAAGTGGAATTTATATCTACTATTGCAAAACCTTCTTCTTTATCAAAAGGATTCAATGTTCTTAAGTTAATTGAACCACTGATACCACCTTCAATAAGATCTGCCGATTGATTCTTGTATACATCAACACCACCAACTAACGTTGTTGGAATTGATGCCCAATCTAATTCTCGACCACCATCTGCAGTGAATGCATCACGACCATTTAATTCCGAACGAACATAACTTAAACCACGAATTAAGTTACCTGAACCTTCAGGTGAAGGGAAATCGTTTGATGCCGTACCACCACTGTAACGAGATACCGTTACACCAGGAAGACGTGAAAGTGCTTCAGCAACTGATAAATCAGGCAATGCATTAGCATCAGATGCGCTAATTGAATCTACGAAAGTGGAAGAATCTCGTTTGGTTTGTGCAGCAGTGATTAGTGCGCCTCGAATACCTGTAACTACGATGATTTCGGTATCGCTTTCTTCTGCTTTAGCCTCTTCAGCAAATACTGGAGAAGAAATTCCCATAATTGCCGATGCAACTAATGAAAATTTAAATGTTTTGCTCTTGGCAAAACTATTATTAGATTTATTTTTACTCATGAATCCCCCTAGGATTTTTATGTATCTCTACTATTAATACAATTTTTTAGTTATATTTTTTGCAAGCGCTCTAATTAATATTACATATTTATACACTTATTTACTTATTCGTAAACAAAGCTACGTGTAAGCGCTTACATAAAACTTAATTCAATAGGTAAATAAGATCAATATTAATGGAGTTCAAATGCTTATAAGGCAGTATTTGAACGTACGACTATTGTCATAGAGAATCTCACACGATTTAAGTGTCTAATAAATATGCATTTAGTTAATTTTTTGACTTTAGATTGCCAAGGAAGAACAAAAGCGAGATGTTATCGTTGGGCAAAGATATATTCCTCAATTTATGGGGGGATAGGACAACAACCGGAAGAATAAAGTTGAAATACCACTCACTGACGATCTATTTTCTCATTAGCTCTTCGCACATACTGTTGAATAAGAATAGACGTTTCGGGTGTGTAATAACAATTTCATTAATAAGTCCCAAGCTAAAATGAGTGGTTATGATAGTGTGCTTGGAGGATTACAGGGTTAATATTAAGAGATGCTGGTCGAGTTAAAGACAGTAAATTTGTCGCAGGTAATCAACTTCATCAAAATTTTTTTGAAGCAGCACATCACTATAAGCCAATAAAAAAAATCAAATATGCAGGGGGCACGCTACTTTGTGGGCGAGTAGGTTAGGTCACTTATGCTTTTACTCGACAATATTTTGATAAATAGTGTACTTTAACTATATAGATTTTTTTACCTAAAATAATTGTCGGAAATTTTGTATGACTTCGGTTCTTTTTAATATGCATGATGTGATGTTGTTGATCACTATTTATATTTGTGTGCTTTTTGCTATTTTTCTTCTGACCTTAAAAAAAGGCAGTAAAAAAAGTAATATCTTATTAGCATGTTTCTTGTTGTGTCATGCAGCAATACCAACCGATAACTTAATTATGTTTGGAGAAGCTTTTAGAGCTAAGGCTATTGAATTCTCTCCTGATATATTTTATGTTTTTGGCACTGCGTATTGGCTTGAATCTGTTTTTTTACTTTTTTATGTCAAGTCACTTGTTTATAAAAACTTTACAATTAGTAAGTTAGAATATTTGTATTTTTTACCTTTTATTATCTATCTAATACTCCAGTGGGAGACATGGTTTAGTTTATCGAGTGAAATTAAATTAGAAATATTGAATGGCTACTATCTAGAAGAACAGCCTGCATATGTTTTTATGGTTCATTTGTTTAGGGAAAGTTTCAGAGTGTTTTGTACGGTTTTATGTCTTAAAGAATTACTTCATTACCAAAAACAAATTAAGAATGAATTTGCTGACATTGAAAAAATTGATTTAACCTGGTTAAAAATATTAGTTATTGGCTTTTTAGTGATCAATCTTCAATCGGTTATTGTACCTATTGGTATAATAACTTTTGTTGAATTTCAAGCGATTATTGATTATTCCTTGCTAGGTCTGACTGCTAATTACACGGCGCTTATACTCATCAGCGTGATGATTTTCTTTAGTTTATCTGGCTCTACTGTCTTTAAAGGTATTGATCAAAATAAATCTATGCAAGAAGATAATCATAAGCCAATTTCACCGGCATTAATTAAAACAATTGTTGACTATATGGAAGAGAAGAAACCGCATTTGAATCACTTATTAACAATAGATAATCTAAGTAATCAATTATTATTACAGCCTAGATTGTTATCACAAATATTAAACCGTCATTTTAACCAAAACTTCTTTGAGTTTATTAATGGTTATCGAGTTAAAGAGTGCAAATTAATTATAGAGAAACCAGGCAATGAAAAAATAACCATGTTGAAAGTTATGGATGAATCAGGCTTTAATTCCAAAGCAACGTTTAACACTTTCTTTAAGAAGCTTGTTGGTATGACACCTACCCAATACAGGACTGAACATCTTAATAGTTAGTCGTATGAATCTCACATAATTATTTGATAAATGCCTTTAATGAGTTCATTAAGGGCATTTTTTAATGCTATGTTTAATAAATTATGAATGAAAGTAATAGGATTATTATTTCATAATTTGTACTCAACAGTTATCACAATGATACTGCTAAACGTAAAGATGTTCATCTAGAAGAATATTAGGTTATTCAAATCAGAAAATATACTGCTAACGTACTAAAGCCAATAAAAATGTCCCCAAAAATCATAGTGAATAAAAAAGTAATATCAAACCATCTTATTGCAAATAAATTTGGTATATCAACAGTTTAAGTAGTTCAATGTTCTCAATAACAATAGTTGAACGTTCAAAAGCTCGACTTTTGAGTATTTGAACTCTTTCAATATTGACCTTGTTGTTTTATTTGATAAATTGTAAGCGCTTACATTGGGGGGTTGATAATTACTTCCTTGCCAAAATAAAATAATAAGCTCAAATGGCCAAAGATATTAAGTTGTTTCGTTACATGTGGGGCCGTTATTGTTAAGAGTATTGGCCCCTAATATTTTGGGTGAAATGTGACCTCCACATTTATCACCCCTTGCCGCTCTTTTTATTTTCTGATGTTAAGAGCGGATTTTTTATTTAACCAATATTTTCTGGGAAGAGGTTATGAGTCAACCAAAAGCAAAACAGCAAAATAAGATAACCAGAATAGTTATTGTGAGTGGAGGCACTGCCGGTTAGATGGCAGCCGCGACACTAGCAAAAGTATTAGTGCGTGATTATTGTGATGCATGGACAAGGATTAATCCCTAACGGATATCATCCACTCGTTGATGTCCTACCTGAAGATGAAGTTGCACGCTGGTTAGAACATATTCATGGAGTGATCCAAAAATCGGTAACAACTATGCCAATGCAAAAAGAGTACATCGCAAAGTATTGTCAGGCTTGTTAAATAAGTAAATAAGTAAATAAGTAAATAAACAAATAAATAAATAAAACAAAAAGGTGAGTTAATGAACGTTATTTTTATGAGTGAAGAGTTTAAAAAGCTCATTAATATTACTGCGGTACTATTTTTTAGCATAGGTCTTAGCGCATGTGAAAAAAATAATAAAAGTACTATTACAGAGCCAGTTTTTGATCAGTCAAATAACCGTTTGTCGGCAGTAGAGGAAGATGTAGAAGCTTTGCTGATAAAAATGACTTTACCTGAAAAAGTCTCTTTGGCTCATGCTAGCGGTAAATTTCATATTAATGCCATTGAACGTGTCGGCATTCCTGAAATGTGGTTATCTGATGGTCCTCACGGTGTACGCCATCAAATAGAGCGTCATACATGGGATTCTGCTGGCTGGACAGATGATCATTCAACCTACTTACCCCACCTTACTTCCGTGGCTGCAAGTTGGGATGTTGAAATGGCTCGCTTGCATGGTCAAGTTCTCGGTGCTGAAGCTCGTGATCGTAAAAAAGATTTTATTTTAGGTCCTGGTGTGAACTTAGCACGCTTGCCTTTATATGGTCGAAATTTTGAATATATGGGCGAAGATCCTATTTTGGCCGCAAAATTAGTAGTGCCACAAATTAAAGCCATTCAAGCCAATGATGTCGCAGCAACGGTTAAGCATTATGCATTAAATACACAAGAGTTAAACAGAACAGGTGTTAATGCTAAGCCTGATGAACGTACTTTAAGAGAAGTGTATTTACCGGCTTTTGAAGCGGCAGTTAAAGAAGCTGGCGTGCTAGGTATGATGGGCTCATATAATGAGTATTACGGCACTAATGCTAACCAAAGTAAGCATTTAGTCATGGACATATTAAAGGGTGAATGGGGATACCAAGGTGTGTTATTGACTGATTGGCATGTTGATATTAATACCTACGATGCGGCCGTAAATGGGTTAGATTTAGAAATGGGAACAAATGTTGATGATTATCAAGATTATTTCTTAGCAAAACCGTTTTTGAAGATGATTGAGGAAGGCAAAATTCCAGAGTCAGTTGCTGACGAAAAAGCGCGGCGCATTTTAAGAGTACAACACAGTATTGGTATGTATGACGAAAATCGTTTACCGGGTTCTCGAAATACCAAAGTACACCAAGCTGCAGCACGTAAAATTGCCACTGAAGGTGTTGTATTATTGAAAAATGATCTTGTAGAAGGTAAGGCTGCATTACCTATAAATAAAAACACCGTAAAAAATATACTTGTACTCGGCCCGAATGCGGACAAACAACATGGTACAGGTGGTGGTTCGTCTGAAGTTAAATCGTTATATGAAATTACGCCATTAGCGGGTTTAAAAGCTAAATTTGGTGATGATGTAAATATTACTGTAATGAGAGCGCGCAGCAGTAAATTAGGCGCGATTGCGAGCGACTATGTTGAAAGCCGTCATTGGACGGGTACACCTGCTTGGAATGTATCTTACTTTAAAGAGCCGACCCGTGAAAATATAACGGACAAAGCTTGGATAGTTGATTCCAAATTTAAAACTAAAGACACAAGTATAACTCAGCACATCACGATGTCAGCTAAAATAAAGCCTTTAACTACCGGGTTACATCAATTAAAAGTTGAAACTCTAGGTGGATTTCAGCTGAAAATTAATGATGAAGTTGTGATTAAACATGAAGATAGTGTTGGTTCATCAGTAGATATTAATGTGTTATCTCATGATATTTCGTTAAAAGCAGGTGAAAGTTATAGCTTCGAAATTGAGTACGATGGTAGAGACCGCTTCACTCTAGGTTGGGATGCACCGGGTGAGTTATTCAGTAGTGAAGCAGAGTATATTGCAGCCGCTAAAAAAGCAGATGCAGTTATATACTTTGGTGGTTTAAGTCATGGTGACGACCGAGAGTCAATTGACCGCCCTGATATGAAGCTACCTAACTCACAAGATGAAATCATCAGCAAACTTCTTAATGCTAATGAGAAAACCATTATATTCCTTGTTGCCGGCTCTGCAGTCGAAATGCCATGGGTAGAGCAAGCAAATGCCATCGTTTGGGGCTGGTATGGCGGTATGGAAGCAGGACATGCGTTTGCTGATATATTAACAGGCGATGTTAACCCGAGTGGTAAAATGCCAATTACCTTACCTGCACGTCTTGAAGATACAGCACCCATTGCCCTTAATGATTATAACGCGAAAGAAAGCTTATATACGGAGGGAGTGTTTATTGGTTATCGCTGGTTTGAACAGCAAAAAATCAAGCCTACTTTTGTTTTTGGACATGGCCTTTCATATACCAATTTTGACCTAACTGATATTGCTTTATCTGCGGTAAAAATTACTGCTGATCAGGGTATTACTGTAACAGCGATGGTTAAAAATACCGGTGATGTTGCTGGCGCAGAAGTAGTGCAGTTATATTTGCATGACATAGAGTCTAGTGTTGAACGACCAGCAAAAGAGCTAAAAGGTTTTGCTAAGGTTTATTTGGCGCCAGGTGAAAGTAAGCAGATCAGTATTTCACTTAATAAACGTGATTTATCCTTTTGGGATATAACAACAAACAACTGGAAGGCTGAAATTGGCAGTTTTGAAATTATGCTAGGTTCGTCATTGAGCGATATTCGTTTAGCAACACAATTTACTTACCAATAAAGGAAAAACCGATGTTAACGAATAAAGTAACTCTGATTAGAATACTTATTTTAAGTTTTGCGCTTAATCTATTAACGAGTTGTGGAAGTGGTGGATCATCTGATGAAAAACCAAGCGTAATTTCTCAGCAACCTATACCCGTTATTGAACAAATCACTTTACCCATAACAACACTATATAGTTTGACTGATGAAATAAGTCCGCAACAAGCTGTTGCTGAAATGGCGATAGGTATTAATTTAGGTAATACACTCGATGCTCCTCATGAGGGAGATTGGGCGTTACCAGCAAAAGAGTCATATATTATTGCTTTTAAAGAAGCTGGTTTTAAACATATTCGACTTCCTGTGACATGGCATGAACATACTCAGCTAGAACCACCCTATGAAATAGACAGTGTGTTTTTAGCAAGGGTAGAAGAAGTTCTTGATTGGGCATTAGCACAAGATCTCTATGTTATTCTCAATGCACACCATGAATCTTGGTTAAAAGAGAATTATCAAGATCAAAACAACAAGAATCGTTTAGACAGTATCTGGATAAAAATTGCCGCTCACTTTAAAGAAAAACCGGCTAAATTAATGTTTGAATTACTTAATGAACCTAATGGTATGACGGTAGAAGAGGTAAACGAAGCGAACAAACGCATACTGTCAATTATTCGAAATGAAAGTCCAAATCGATTAGCTATTTTTTCTGGTCATGGCTTTACCCCCATTGATTCTTTACTCGAGACAGAAATTCCCGACGTCCAAGATAAATTCCTCATAGGTAATTTTCACAGTTACGACCCTTGGGAATTTGCCGGACAATGTCAGGAAAGCTGGGGTACTAACGAAGATAAGTCTAACCTTCGTCAAATTTATCAACGAGCAAGTGATTGGGCTACTATTAATCAAATACCGGTTATGGTCAATGAATTCGGCGCGGCAAAGTTTGACTTTACTCAACCTGAAAATGTTTGTGACTTATCAGAGCGTTTAGCCTATTTAAGCCATCATGTTAGTTTGGCAAGCGAATTTGGTATTGCGGGAAGCTTTTGGGATGATGGCGGCTCATTTAGTACATATGACCGCACCAATAACACTTGGGGACCAGAAAAAGATATTTTAGTTGCTGAAAATGACTAATATCAGTACCTGAGAGTAGTTGGTTCGTGCAAATTTTAATTGGAGATAATAAATGAAGTTAGTAAAGTTGGTTTTATATTTATTGATAGTTATTTATATATCCGCGTGTGATGAAAAGGTTCAGCAAAGAATAGTCGAAGATGTAGCCATAACCAAAGTAGCGACTCCAACTGAAAATATTGACTATATCGTTGTATCAAGGACTGATTATTCTGAGAAGTTACACGGCTTTTGGTTAGGGCAAAGTATTGCCAACTGGACTGGGCTTATCACTGAAATGGATAAGGTTGGAACACCAGCAACCATGCCATTTTATACCGATGAAGATTGGGGCAGTGAAGATTTACCGGCTATCTGGGGAGAAGGTGTTCCTCATAGCGATACCATTGATTTTTTCTTTGTTGAGAAAGGGCAACCTTGGGGCTCTGATGATGATACTGATATTGAATATATGTATCAGTATTTACATGAAGTAAACCAAACAAGCTTGTTGAGCGCAGAACAAATTCGATTAGGCTGGTTAAATCATATTTATTCAGAAGAAGATGCCCCGTTATTTAAAAAATTTCCAGATGCTAAAGGTATGCAAGAGAACTTTTTATGGGAGTCGAATCAGCAAGCTAGAATATTGATGCAGCAAGGTATGTTACCTCCAGAGACCAGCGAGCCCCAAAATAATAGCAAATATATGATGATTGATGCCCAATTGACCACTGAAATATTTGGTTTGTTGGCGCCGGTTCGATCTGATATAGCTTTAAAAGTTGCTCAGCTATCTATTAGAGTGTCCGCTAAATATGAAGCTGAATGGATTTCACAATTTTATGTCTCCATGCACTCTTTAGCTTCTAAGGTAGATACTTCACTGACTATGCAGCAGCAAACCTTTTGGTTGGCTGAGCAAGCAAGTAAAGTCCTTCCTGAAGGTTCTTATCCAGAAAAAATGTATACCTTCATCAAAAATGATTACCTGTTAAATCCCAATAAAAATGATTGGGAAAAAACTCGAGATGAGGTTTACCAACGTTATCAAGTTAATCATACTGATGGCTATATATATAAAGATCCCTTCGAAGCAGGGATAAATTTCGCTGCTAGTTTAGTGAGTCTTTTTTATGGTTCTGGGGATATCGTTAGAACTATTCAAATAGGAACATTAACGGGTTGGGATTCAGATAACCCTGCAGCTACATGGGGTGGTTTATTAGGTTTTATGATTGGCAAAGCGAGTGTTGAACAGGCATTTGAGCAAGATAATCTTTCTCAAAGTTATTGGATCCACCGAACACGTAGAAATTTCCCTGATCACACTCCTAATCAATTAGGTGAAGATACTTTTACTATGATGGCACAACGAGCGATTAAGGTGATTGACCAAGTGGTTGTTGAACAAATGCAGGGCAAAGTTGATCTTGAAGGTAAGACTTGGTTAATTCCTATAGTAAATATTGATGTTGTAAAAAAGAAAATGGATTAAAGATTGAAAACTCAACTACTCGCAAACGTGTTGCTTCTCTTCATTTTCTCTCAACAAACGGTTCATGCTGAAATGGAGTTTATTCATCCAGGGACTATAAATAGCAAGGCTAATTTAGACTTTATTAAAAAACAAATTAAAGATAATAAAAAGCCTTGGGTAACTGAATTTCATCGACTAAAAAAATCGACTTTACTAAGCAGAACACCACATGTCTTAGCAACGATAAACTCACAAAACAATCAAGAGTCTTCCAACATGCGCGACGATGCCATAGCGGCATACTCGCTTGCGTTAATGTGGATAATTACCGATAAAGACATTTATGCTAAACGTGCCATTTTGTTTCTTAATGCATGGGCTGGATTTAAAGGCTTTACTAGCGGAAGTGATCAAGACAAGTTACAAGCGGGTTGGACGGGGTCTGTTTTCGCAAATGCTGCCGAGTTAATGAGATCTTATCAAGGTTGGTCTCAAGGACAAGTTTCAAATTTTAAGTTGATGTTCACAAAAGCTTTTTATCCACAATTAATTACCGCAAGTTCATGGAATGGTAATGTTGATTTAACCCAAATAGATGCACTTATTTCAATTGCCGTTTTTAATGATGATGAAGAAGCATTTAACATGGCGATTATACGCCTAGCACAACGAAACCCTGCTTATTTTTACTTAACTTCAGATGGTCAAAGAGGTGCCTCAGTTAAAGGGGATGGTGGAAATATCGAGCAATTTTGGTCAAATCCCACACAATGGGTAAATGGTTTAAACCAAGAGACATGTAGAGACAATGGTCATCACTCTCAATATGCTTTGGCTTCGGCTTTACATGTCGCTGAAGTAGCTTGGAATCAAGGTGTTGATATTTATAGTGAGCATCAAATACGTTATATCGAAGCAATGGAGCTTTTGGCAAAGCAATTGTTATCTAATGATTTTTTTACTTGTAATAATACTCAAGCCAGTAAAAATTACTTTAACACATGGGAAGTCGGTTTTAATCATTACCACAATCGAAAGAGGTTTAAATTACCCTATTCTCAAAAATTAATTAAACAGAATATTCGTCCTAATAGTATGCGCACAAGTTGGAATATTGTTTATGAAACACTCACACATGCCAACCTGCCTGGACACATAATGTTAAATAAGCGCGAAAATATAAATAATTTAGCGGTATTAATACCATCAAGATAATGAGCATTAATATATATAGTACCGATCAATTTTTGGTAAAAGTCGGTTACCTACCACTTAACATTTACAAAAGAGTCACATGAAAAAGATAACATATTTATCAGTAATATTTACGACATGCTTAACGGCTTGTATTAATCATGGCGAACAACAGCAATTATCACATTCTTTAATTAAATCGTCTTCAGAAGAGCAATTATTACGTGTGGCTTACCAAAGTAGTGTTGACCAAAGTGAACGTGAATATTTTGTTTATTTGCCTCGTGGTTATCATGATCAGCCAGATAAAAAATGGCCAGTGATGTTATTTTTACATGGCAATGGTGAACGGGGTAATGGTCAAGGTGAATTAGATTTTGTCATGATGCAAGGACCTTTACATGAAGCATGGGTACAGAGAAAAGATCTGCCCTTTATTATCATTTCTCCTCAGTTGCATATGTTCGGCTTTGATAAAAAGGGCATCGGCTATATTGATAACCGCTCAAAAGGTAATATTCCCAAAAGACTAGCTCAAGGTGTGCCGAAACGAAAACCTGCTTTTTCAACGAATGGTGATATTCAACGATTGCTTTCAGTAAAAGGTATGAGTGATGTAGCACCTTTATTACCGCAAGGCTGGGAAATGCTGGAGGCTGATTTAATTACCATCTTAGATAGCGTGCAACATAAGTACCGAGTAAATGTTAATAAAACCTATTTATCAGGCTTAAGTTATGGTGGTTTTGGGACTTGGTACATGGCAAGTAAATACCCTCAAAGATTTGCCGCTATTGCTCCTGTAGTTGGTTGGGGGCATCCTAGTTTAATGCCGCCTATTGCTCAACATAAACTGCCAGTATGGCAGTTTGCTGGTGGCAGAGACAGCTCAGTAAATATTAAATATTTCTATGCCGGGTTAGATACTTTAGAACAACTGGGTCATGATAATATTCGGTTTACCGTGCACGAGGACAAAGGACACGACGCTTGGACACGTGTTTATGCCAGTGACGATTTATATCAGTGGTTACTTTCTTTCCAATTAAGTCAGCCTCAGTGATCCGCTTATCATGCTAACTCTAGCTAAAATTGCTATTTTTACCTTGCTATCAACTGGCCTGTGTTTAACCCCTGCTCTATCACAAAACACTGATATTGAAATAATGTCACTGAATGTTTATGGATGGAAGACTATGCCCCAGCACAGTCAGGAGTATGCCAAACTTGTTGTTGAACATAATATTAATATTCTAGCGATACAAGAGGGGGTTGAAGATTGGCAATTAACGACCGATATGCCCACAGATTACAGCCGCGCTGAGGCACTATTAAGTGCACTTGGGCCTTGCTGGCAGCGTTCACACCAAATATATGTCAATCATTGTATGGGGACACGTTTTATTGACTCCGGTCGTTTTGATTTGACAGATGGCCCTAATGCAACCAGAACAGGCGAGTATGCACTTGTTGAGCATAACTCTGGGCGTTTTATAGTGATAAATGTGCATTTTGATCACGAACAGCAACAAACAAGAGTGCTTAATACGAAAGAAACATTAGCAATTCTTGAAAAAGCACAAAAAACTGATGCCAAAATTGCTGTATTTTCGTCTGGCGGAATGTTACAGAAATTCTCTGAAATGAATAATTTATTTTTTCAAGAAATTTCAATGATGCATTCACCACGCGCATCATTTCCAAAATTTTTATTTTCAATTTTAAATATATTGAGAGAAATTATTCCAATAAAAAAAACAGATATGGAAGAAGCAATTTCTAGTTT
>ENA-OSET01001328-OSET01001328.1-sediment-metagenome-genome-assembly--contig:-NODE-1328-length-25820-cov-4.490930_pt1 | contig 25820 bp, 13 predicted proteins | sample MGYA00237882_ERZ534229 | MGnify/ENA primary metagenome ERZ534229 (study PRJEB26408, sample SAMN06266212) | sediment metagenome | isolation source: Hudson Canyon methane seep mesocosm | place... | reverse complement strand
TGCCAAGCTTAGGCTCAGTGTACCCTCTGGGGCGAACAATGGAGACTTACTGATGTTGTTTATGAGTCGTACCGATGACTTGTTGCCGATGAAACTCGACGGTTGGCAAACAGCAGCGTCTTGCTACAAAACCAGCAATGGGCAAAGCCAGTGTCTCGAAGTAAAAGACTGCACCAACAAGAATAGTAATAGCAACTACTGCGATAAATTTGGCAGTGGCGGTGGCGGCAAAGACCTAGCAACGACTGTTTTCTATAAAACCTTATCGTCGAATACCAATCGAAACTTCTCGTACAACATTCGCACGGCAAAAGACTCACCAAAACCGGGTTGGGCGATAATGAGTGTCATTCGAGGCGCGAATAATGCTAACCCGATTCGCTCTGTTGGCAGTGCATCAAATGATAAAAGTTCAGATAGCCTGTACCCCTCTATTGCGGGTAAAAAAGGTGACCTATTGATGTTATCTATGGCCTTTGATGACACGACTAAGAAAGATGATTTCAAAGCGCCGAATGGTATGTCCATGTACAGCTGGATCGCAGGAAAGGATGAGGCGGGTTATGTCTATGGAGAGAAGTTAAGCAAAGATGGGCAGACGGGTACACGTAAAACCAACGGTGACGGAGGCCCAAGTGCGAAAGATGCATTGATTGCGCTAACGATCAAACCGAGTGGCGATAATTCGCCAAGCCCAACACCTACGCCCACACCTACACCAGGAAATAATGACTCCGGTGCTGGAAACCCGAATAGCGACACAAGCGTGACGGCGGGAAGTTTTACCGCGATCAACGAGGGTGCGCTGATGACAAACCAGTCAGGCTATACCGGCTCAGGGTTTGTCGATATGGGACTCAATGGTTCTTGGGTTGAATGGAAAAATATCAATGTTTCCGTCGCCGGACGCTATCGAATTGATATGTGGTATGCCAATGGTAAGTCTGGAGATCGTCGAGCCGCTGTGATTGTGAATGGAGAAAGTCTCGGCAACCTTCCTTTTTCTGAGACCGGACATTTCTCTAACTGGTTCATTGAAAGTTTTACTGTTGACTTGAATCAGGGCAGTAACCGAATTCGAATACAAGCAAATACCGATAACGGTGGTCCTCATATCGATGGTTTCGATCTGTTCAACTTAGAGAATAACCAGCCAGGCGGAGACGATTACACGGGCAATAACTGGCTCTCTAACGATCAACGTATTTATATAGGCGAACAGGTAGAGTCTACCAATGGCAAATATCGTTTAGTGATGCAAAGTGACGGTAATCTGGTGTTTTATGATGTGAGCAATCGCGTTATTTGGTCGACCAATACTGCCGGTTCAGACGCGAATAGAGCCGTGTTCCATACAGGTGGCAACTTAACACTTTATACCGCAACTAATGACGTGATTTGGTCTAGTGGTACCAAGGGGTATGGCGCTGAACGGATCGTGGTTAACGATAACGGTACGCTGGGTATTTATGCCGGAGATGACTTGGTTTGGTCTAAAAATGGTAGTACTAATCCATCGCCATCGCCAAATCCAACACCTACACCAGGAAATGGGACAAAAATCGCCTTTATTGGTGATACCGGTGCAGGCAGTAACTTCCAGCAAGTACTTAACCTGATCAAGCGAGAAAAGGCGGTGCTAACCATTGTGGCTGGTGATACCTCATACGATGATGACAAGGACGACGACTGGGATGCTAAAGTCAGAAATACCTTAGGCTCGAATGATCCCGCACTTATCGCAGCAGGTAATCATGACTACGGTGATAGTAAGTTCAGTAATGTGAAAGACTTTGCGAAGAAGCGTTTGGCTCGTGCGAGCAACGTGAGCTGTACAGGGTCTTACGCCGAGAAAATGTCTTGCCGCATTAACAATGTTTACATCGTAATGTCTTCTATCGGTTCAGGTGGCAGCAATTCTAGTCATGAATCGTATATCAAAGACGCGCTTGAAAGCGCACCGAGTAATGCATGGCGGATCTGTGCCTGGCATAAAAACCAGGGAGCGATGCAAGTTGGAGGCAAGGGCTCCTCTGTAGGGTGGACTGCCTATGAAAGCTGCCGTCAGAAAGGTGCAATCATTGCGACCGGTCATGAGCATTCGTATTCCCGAACGCATTTGCTAAGTGATATGAGTGATCAAAATATCGCTAGCAAGTCATCAACGTTTACAGTGACAGAAGGTAAAACCTTTGCCTTTGTTAACGGACTCGGAGGCGTTGGTATCAGAGATCAGGAGCGGGGCGGTTCACATTGGGCCAAGATCTATACCTCTTCGCAAGGCGCGACGTATGGAGTCTTGTTCGGTACTTTCTATGAAGACCGAGCAGAGTTTTATTTCAAAAATATAAAAGGCAAGATCATTGATCAGTTTACTGTCATGAAAGGCTACTAGTTAAGCAAGTGTATTCAACCTCCGTATGGGGTCAGACCAAACAGCTTTTCCGTTTGCTCTGACCCCTGATCAGAGCACAACAGACCAAACAGTTTTACCGTTTGCTCTGACCCCTGAACCCTGAACAAAGCACCAAAAGGAAAATCAACATGAAAACTAAAATTAAAATATTACTAATCGGTCTAGCCATTATCATGAGTCAGTCCTCTTGGGCGGGCTGTGAATCAACGATCGCGGATGGAAGTCACACAGCCACTACGAAAAAAGAAGCAAAACTAGGTGCGATGGAAGAAGCGGTTGATGCCTGTTACCCAGGCGTCGCAACCAAGCTTGATGGAAACTGCGAGAAACTAAAAGATGCACAAGGCACTAAGTCATTTCAATGTGTTCGCGAGGTGTCTTGCAATATATGTGATGAAAACCTGCAAAGAAAATACGAAGCGCTAAATTAAATAAGCACTCCGGAGTCAGACCAAACAGTTTTTCCGTTTGCTTTAACCCTGAAAACGACCACTTCCATAATCTTCCACATTTCAACGATCATTGTTACAAATTTGTTTTTTACAATGTTTGAGTCCAATAGGCACGCTAGTTGTTAGCGTTCGAGGCAGTATGTTAGATATCTGATTAATGATTTTTGACAATAATTTATGCAAATAATGAGGTGTACATAAAATGAATATTATAACTAAAACAATGGCAAGTTTCGGGCTGGCTACCATCATGTTAGGGACCCAAGCGGTATCTGCAGCGGTTATTCAAACAGGTGATCTCGACTTCTCTGGACGTTCAAATCCAGACGCGCAGTTTAACGCAATGGACTTCTCTTACGATGCAACAAACGGAAGCTTTAACATCGCTAGTGCCTACGACGGTGCATTTTTCACAGACGCTTCTGGAAGTACAGCCACTAAAGATCACTGGTCTTTTGAAATAGACGGTGTGTACGGAAGTGGAGAATTAACAAATACCACCTTGTCAATCATGAACTCGAACTCAGGAGTAAGCCAGTTAAGTGGCATTTTGGAAAGCTTTTCGATTGCGGGTGATGGCGTATTTAACTTCTTATTTGATGATTTAAGCGGTAATAAATCAAGCTTATTTGGTGATTATGCTGGGGTAATTTTTACAGATGCAACTATTCCAGTTGGTTTTGACTTTTCGACTAGTTATTCATCAACTTTGAGCGGTAACGTCAATACCTTTAAAACATCGGTTGATGTGTCTGAACCTGGCACCTTGAGTCTAAGTCTTCTGGGCTTGGGTTTATTGTTCGCTAATCGAAAGAAAATTCAAAAAGCTTGAATACACACTAAAGGCGTCGACGCTGTTACAACATTCATAGTGCTAGCGTCAGAAGGAGAAGAATATGAATATTTTAAAGCTCAAACAAAGTAGCTCAATGGCATTGTGTGGTGCATTTTTAGCCGCTTCAGCAATACAAAGTGTACCCGTTCAGGCAGAATTGCTGTCACTTAGCCCAGATTACCCTTTAATAAACTTTTCGGGTGCAGGTACCACTCAGTATGACGTGACTACAGGTTTGTTTACAGTTGATTCGGTCCCCGTATCATTTGTAAAACCACCGATGAAAACCATAGAAGGTGGATCGTCAATTTCAGAGTCTTTTATACTGTCTATCGAATTAGACTCATTAGGTGATTTAATCGGTGGGGTACCCGGTGATGACCTGATTGTAACGGGTTCTGTCGGTGCTTTTGATGGCGTGTTGCTAACCGCAGAAGTGACAAAATTTGGCTATCGTGAAACAGGCTCCAGTACAGACCTTTTTGACTTCGCCCTTATCGTTACAGGCGGCCAACTAGCTGATCAGTATGACGGCTATGATATTGCGCTGACCATGAACTCCGAAGTATCGAGTTTCTCTGGCGACTTTGGCAAAAATTTTTCGGGTAAGGCGAAAGGTTTTCTTGGCTCAACTCCAGTGGACGTGTTGCCGGTTCCGCTAGTCGAAATCTGTACCTTAGTAACTCTGAATAATGATCAGACAAGTGACTACTCTGATGCAGATGAAATAAATGGTGATGGTTGTGACTCATTTACTCAAACCTTACCTTCAGGGATAGTAGGAGATGTTGACGGCACTTATAAACTTAAGGTGAAGAATATTGGCGAGGAGCCCTTAGTCGATGTTGTGATTAACTCGCCAGAGTTTGGCTTGGTCAATCAGTCAATCCCCGATTCCTGTGGCACACTTGACGCCAACGAGACCTGCACAATTACATTTAATGAATTTCCTGAACTGAATGCACCAAATCTCTGTGCTGTCACAGGCAGCGAGACTAAAGCGGCGAGTGTTACTGCGACAGGTGAACTGTCGGGTACGTCAGTCATAGATGCAGACCCAGCAACAGTAAAATGCATTTCTGAACCTAGTATCTCTCTAATCAAAGAAGTCGGCCCAAACAAATACAATTACTTCGATGCCAATACGCTAAACCAAGCGCCAAGCATTAATTTGGGTGAAAATGTTAAGTATCGATTTACCGTTAAAAATACCGGTTCAGATGCGCTAACCGGGGTGGTTATTAATGACCCAGATTTAGGCATTATTGATGCACCTATCGGGGTCGATCCGTTGCAGCCAGGTCAATCTGTTGTGATTACAAAAAATGATGCAGGTTTTGAGGCACTCTACGTTGAAAATCGGTGTAAGTCTGTTGGTTCACATTTGAATGTTGCCTCAGTAGAAGGCTTGGGTATACTCAGCAGCATAGAGGTCACGACCGATGACCCAGCTTATGTGAACTGCAAAAGTTCTGATGTAGTGCCGCAAATTAAGCTTCTCAAAAAAGTCAGTATCGATGGAGTGAAATTCTTTGATGCAGACTCTCCTGATGATAGCGATGTACCTAAAGGGCTAGTCGGTTCTTTTAATACACACTATAAGCTTATTGTCGAAAATACAGGTTCTGAAAAGCTCAAAAAAGTTCGAATCAAAGATGACAAGCTCAATATCGATAAATATATTGGCTCACTTGAAGTTGGTGAAAAACGTATTCTTGATAAAAGCGTGAGGGGTTTTCAACATTTGAAAGTGTCGGATGTTTGTCAAGACAAAGTAGGGAACCGCTCTAATGAGGCAAAAGTGATTGCGATTGGTGCCAAAAGTAGTCAGAAAGTAGTGGATGAAAATTCAGCAAACGTACGTTGTGTCAATAATAGGCCAAGCATACATATTGTTAAAGAAGTGAAATTCCCTGGCGGTACGTTCAAAGATGCTAACAGGCCTAACTATTCACCTGAAGGCTTTGTTGGAGATGAGGTTATATATCGACTTATTGTTAAAAATAATGGTAAAGAAGACCTTAAAAATGTGATCGTTAATGATAAACAATTGGGTATTCTAGACCAGAGAATTGATAACTTATCAGTTGGCGAAGACGTTGTTCTTAAAACTGCAACACCAGGCTTCGAAAATCTGACAACATCCAAAATTTGCCGGTGTAAAGGTAAACAAATCAATGTCGCAAAAGTTGTAGCAGAAGGTGTTTACAGCAGTAAAAAAATAAAGGCAGACGACCATGCATATGTTCGTTGTGTAGCACCTATAAAAACGATCGCTGCAAATGAAATAGGCATCGTTAAAGGTGATCCACACTTCATTGGCGGTGATGGTGGTACCTTCGATTTTCACGGCGTAAGTGGCGGAAAATACAGCTTATTGTCTGATGAGCGGTTGAACATTAATGCTAAATTTGATGGCGCAGCACATACATGGTTAGACAAGGTAAAGGTCAATGTAGGGCTCTCTGATGGTGTTTGGCAAGAGCTTACTATTGACAAAGAAGGAAACGTAAAACTTGATGGTGCTAAACTGTCGTTTGGATATGATAATACGCTGAATGACGGGACCATTATAAAATATGTTGAACCAACAAATCTTGAAAGCCAAGTACAAGTTGTCGTGTATAAAGATGGTCGAAAGCCTCTAGGAATCTTAAAAGTTTGGACGAAAGAGGGGTATTACATTGAGTTACTCGCACTTAATAAAGTGGGTAGCCATAAGTATATCAATATGGGGGTATTAACACCTGCAACGGGTGTTGATAACGGCCAACTGCCTGATGGTTTGTTAGGACAAACATTTGATAAAAACAGTTCGCCTATTACTAAAAGTGACTTCAATGGTTTTGACTATGAGGTGAGTAGTTTAGATAGTCACGATTAGTTAGTGTTTCTATCTTCCAACACTCCTGTGTGTACAAAACACTAAGCCGGAAGTGACACTAAAGTACTTCCTTTTGCCCTACAGTGATAATTTGTAGGGCTTTTTTTTCAATGAGAGACTGAGAGTAAGGCATGTGTGCTTAGAAGAACTAAAGATCGGGTTTTGAGCGGTTAATGATGAATGAATTACGAATAAACCGGTGGAATTTTGGGCCTTCCACCCAATTTGTCAGCCACCAAAAAAAACCTGATCTGGCTAAGCAAAATAACGAGCAAGCCTAAAGCAACCACTCTTTAAAAGGAAATAAATACTAAAATGAAATTAGCCATTAAACTTTTCACTATTAAGATAGCAATTTTAATCTGCTTACCCGCATATGCATTAGAGCCTAAATACTGGTCATGGCACTGGAATGATCAAGGAGAACTTTATAACATAATCATCGCACCCAATAACCAAAAGGCCGATCTTCTTGACACGGATGCTGAAACAGGAGGGTCTACGGATATTTTGGGGAGCAAAGCCCAGGACGTATTCAATCCATCGCTTTTATCTTCGATTGAAGACCAGAACCCCTATAAGGTTAATGGCCACTATCGTATGTATTATGCCCCCCACACTCATACCCGAATTTATATGGCCAAGAGCACCAACTTAAAGGATGGTTGGTCAGAATGGGGTCAAGTTAAGCTCATTGGCGGCAGTTACGGCCAGGCATATTCCGCACCTGACGTTCTTTGGATGAACAATGAACGCAAATACTACATGTGGGCTCATGGCGGGAAAAACAAGAAGACTGAAACTTTTGAATCAACCGATGGTAAAAATTTCAAAAAAATCAAAGATGCCATCACGGATGATGCCGTCAACACCAATAATTCAAATTATCACATTCGAAATGCCACCTATACCAGAGTTTATAAGCACACCATTAAAAGAAAGGGAGCTTCATACGACTATATTATGTTCTATTCGGCATATTGTACTCTGAATAAAAAGCGATACCTCTGGTTAGCATACTCAAATAATGCCAAAGATTGGGTACAAGAAAAAACACCGTTTCTCAGCCCACAAAGCAATGAATATGACAGACTCTTCAGTCCTTCATTTATTAGCGTTAACACTCAAAACTATCTCTTTTTTCAAGATGACTTGTCCAATGTATTAAAAGAAAACGGTGAATGCTATTCCTATAGTCCCTCAGGAGGATGCAAAAATGGAGGAAAAATTAAATATGTTGAGATTGACGACAATCTAGAAAATCCTGGCGAACGGAATATATTGTTTAGCCCCCCCGAAAATGAGACTTACCGCAAACGTTATTTCGGTGCTGTGTTTTACAAAATTAGAGATAAAATTTATATGTTTTCTGGTTCAGGAAAAATGAATAATGAATTTATGGTTATGACCAAGGCTACCGTGGAATAACGGGATAGCCAGTAGGTTCGTAAAGGTACAACATTCCAACTCGCAAGAGTTTGGACTGCTCAATCAGTCAATTCCATCTTCTTGTGGCACACTTGATGTGATGCCAACGAGATACGGCTTATTGTCTTATGAGAGATTGAAATTAATGCTAAATTTGATGGCGAAGCACATACATGGTTAGAAAAGCTAAAAGCTAAAAGGTAAAAGGTTAATATAGGTTTCTTTGATGGTGTGTATAAAGATGGTCGAAAGCCTCTAGGGATCTTAAAAATCTGGACGAAAGAGGGGTATTACATTGAGTTACTCCCACTTAATAAAGTGGGTAGCTATAAGTATATCAATATGGGGGTGTTAACACCTGCAACGGGTGTTGATAACGGCCAACTGCCTGATGGTTTGTTAGGACAAACATTTGTAAAACACAGTTCGCCTATTACTAAAAGTGACTTCAATGGTTTTGACTATGAGGTTAGCAGTTTATCCAGTAACGATTAGTTAGTGTTTATATCTTCCAACACTCCTGTGTGTACAAAACACTAAACCGGAAGTGACACTAGAGTACTTTCTTTTGCCCTACAGTGATAATTTGTAGGGCTTTTTTTTAATAGCAACCTTCGGTTTACCATGCCAGACAGAAAAGTACTCTATTCCATATGGGATGCTGATAAATTTGCTGACCAACTCTGATTTCATAAACCAAATCATTTCAGAACCAGTCGAGCTTTATCTGCAGTTCTTTTTGACCAGTACCTCATTTAATAAATAATTGCTCATTAGTTCACGTTTATCGGTTCTCAATAATATTGAATGGTTGATGTTAATGAGATTTTTATAATATTTAAACTAACTTGAGGAAAAAACCATGAAGATTATTCTGTCATGTTTGATGTCAGTGTTGTTTCTCTTCACCAGTATTCAGGTACAAGCCGATGATGAAGCACTTCAAGTGTTATCGTTATCTGCTGAAGATATTGAGCCATTGTCTGATGGTGCGGGGCCTTTGCCAAAATTTGAATTAAAGGGCGTCACACTTCATTGGGATGATCTTCAATACAATAAGAAGAATGACTTAATTCACCCAAGCATTATCAAGACCAAAGGCCGCATCAAAAACCCTTTGGGTAAGTACTATCTTTATTACTCTCCCCACAAGCATAAAGGTGTCAATCTAGCCTATTCCGATAGCCTAAAAGGGCCATGGAAAGAGTACGAGGGCAACCCGCTTATCAAAGGTGTTGCGGCACCCGATATACGGTGGATCGAAGAGAGTGGAAAGTTTTTTATGTGGGCGCATGGCATTAATTATCATACCGATATGTGGACCACGAAGGACGGCGTCAAATTCAAAAAACACTCCATTGCTGTGCACCGCAACAAGGTCGGTACCAATAACGCGACGTATACGCGCGTGTACAATTATCCAATCGAACAATACGATAGCAAGTACATCATGCTCTACTCTGGCGTAAATACCGGTGACCGCGCAATTTGGATGGCGCATTCAAAAGATGCGAAAGACTGGACTCAGCTTACCACGCCGATAGTGAATGCAGCACCCGGTGAGCACAAGCAAATCTATGGGCCGTCATTTCTGCGCTACAAGCAGCAAAACTACATTGTGTACCAAGACAACACGTCTAATAACAGCGGCGGTAATATCAAATACGTTTCGGTAAACGAGAACTTTGACCCTGTAGGAAAAGGCGGACAACGCTATGTATTGCTCAACCCTCCGTCGAGTGCGCCTTATAACAATCGCTTGCGTGGGGCTGAGTTTTACCAAAAAGGCAATAAGCTGCATATGATTAGCGGCGCATCAGGAAAATACAACGAAGTGCTTGTTCGTGCTACGGCAAAGCTGGATTAAAAGTGCTGATGCCTAAAAGAATTTTGGAAATAATATTGTAAATAAACGAGGTATTAAAATGAATTACATTAACCGACATTACAGCAAGCTAATGGCCAGTTTTTTTATACTGATAGGGGCTGCTTCGTTGTCATATGCTCGCGCCGACATTACCATCGATGCGGTTTTTTTTGCGCAAACGCATGTTCAAGAACCAAGTTATGAATACTTTACATTAGTAAGCGACCGCGAGGCACTGATTAAGGTACATGTTCTTTCTTCAGACCCCTCAAGGAAATTACCTAATGTAGAAGCTATCGTGAGCGTAAATGGGGATAAACATAAGGTATCCCTTAGCGGGCCTGCCTCTCTGCCAGCCTATATTGAAAAAGAGGCTTGTTTCGTAGACCACCATGCTGACGATAGTTTTATCGGATATATTCCGAAAGAATGGGTCCAACCTGGCATGTCAGTAAAAATTAAAGCGGGTAAAAAGAGAACGGTGATTGAAAACTTTAAAGTCGGTGCGCCCACCGTGCTTAACATTAATATGTTTGATATTTTCACTTTCAAAGAGGGCGATAAAGATTATCCGTCTGGGTGGAAGCAAGAATTTGAAGCCAAGTTGCCTGTATCACGCCTAGAAGTTGAACGTGTGAATGCGGTATTTGGCGAAATTGTGGTAGCACCGTCTAATTCAGGGCCTGCGAAGCGAGTTTATTCAAAAAATGAAACACGAAAAGGAGAGAAAATGGCTTCAAGATGGATGGGCGCGTTGATGGATGCAGCGGGCACCGCCAGACGTACCAACCTTTACTATCTAAATACGCATAATTTATCTGTATCAGCTGGCCGGGGGGCGGATTTCCATGCGGTTGGCCAAGTAGGGCAGGAAGGCTACCTTCTTCACGAAGGCGGACACGCATTGTCACTTGCTCATAGTAGCCAGGGTTTTCATCCTTATAAAAAGAGTATGTGTGGTGTATACGCAGAAAAACCCCATGTTGGACCTACCTGGTTCTTTGACCTACCTAATAAAAAGTTCACCTCACCTATAAGCAATTTGAAAGGATCGTATAAAAAGTCCCCTATGCTTGGGGGCGGCAGAGGAAACGAAAAAGAGTATTGGGCTAAAACCTATATGAAGAATTACTCTGATTTTGGCGTCAATAAAATGCAGAAGTACCTCGAAAAACATATGGTCGTATGGAACCAAGACCTAAACAGTTATGCTAACTGGAACTCTGAAACCAATGATTACACTAAAACAGTGGCTAATAACGGTGTCTTATATCCTGTAGAGAGAGATGTTGACGTTGTGAGTATTCTATCAAGCGTCAGCGCAGTGACAGAAGAGGCAAATATTATCTACCCTCCAATCGGGCCTTATAAAGCTGGGTTGATTGAGCTTTTTGACCCTAGTATTGCAGGTGACAGGGTGGCAGCTGAAAAAGTTTTTTGTCCGTCTGAGGGGTGTGATGTGAGTCTAAGAATTATCCAGGGCGGCCAAAAGAAATATGTGATGCTGCCGATTTCGTGGGATGAGTCTGCTGATCCACTTGCAGGAAGCAGCTTTCTCACAAAGGCTGTAAATCTACCTGCAAGTGAAGGTGAGGTAAGCAACGTTAAAGTGCTTTTCACGCCGGATGCAGAACATAATGGTTTACCAAATACAATGAAAGCGATCGCTAAGTGGAGGAAGTAGGAGTCGCCTTACTTGACCTCACAAATGATTAGGTGATCCAAGAAATCATCCTTTGAAATTGAAGCAAAATCAATCAAGCGGTCTTCGAATTCGATAATTAATCGGTTCAAGACTGCTTTCAAATTTATTATCCTGAATTTTGGCTATCGATTTTATTCTAATGTAGTCAACTGTATTTAATTTATTGCTCTAGAAAACGCAGCAATAACAGGCCATTACATACCTGGGTTTTTCTTTCTGATATGGTCGAAAAAACTGCATTGCCTAACTCACGTTAATGCTAACGTTCTTTGATGTATAGCCTTAATAAAATATTCTTTCCAGATATTTTCATCCGTTAATTCAGGTTTTTCAAACATAGCATAGCCTTTTTTCATTCGACCATTTTCATAATATCGAAGCGGTTTTGCTTTGCCACAAGCAATCAACTCATCTGACTCGTGGATTTTAAATGCTAAGCCTCCTGGAGACCATGAGGCACAAATTTCCTTGTTAGCAAATAATGCGGCTCCGCTGAAAAAATGTTTTGTTTCTAAGTAAACACTGACTTCATCTTCGATTTTAAGGTCTGATATTAATCGAGATAACTTTTCAAAATAAACTTTAGCCATATATTTTTCTCTTGGATATTTTTATATGAGATATTCACTAAGGCTAGGAATAAGTATTTATGGAATTAAATAACATGAAGCGATGCTATGACTTGAACTTATGAGCACATTTGTTGGTATTGTGATTTAGGACACCTCGTTAATGAGGCACCCAGAATAGATGGACTTCTTTTAACTATTCGACATCGTGTTGGAATAAGTTCTGACGAATTAGTTGAGTAAATGATATAGGTGCCTGAATTAAGGTTCGAATTTATAACCCATACTATAAACTGAGTGTACGAACTTTCTGTCCGGCGCTATCTGTATAAGCTTTTTCCTGACTTTCATCATATGGCTATCAATCGTTCGGTCGTTAACGACACGTCCGTCACCATAGGCAAAATCGATTAAATTATCTCTATTGAAAATGCGACCTGGCATGGCGCTAAGTTTTGCTAATATGTTGAATTCAATTGCGGTAAGTTCAATAGCGTTTCCTTCATAGCTTGCTGAGCTATTGGATACATCGAGTAGTAAACTTGTTCTACTATCAGATTGACGATCAATAGCAGAGTACTGATTTCGTCTGAGTACCGCTTTAATTCTGGCCACCAGTTCTCGTTGGCTAAAAGGCTTGCTTATGTAGTCATCAGCGCCCATCTCTAACCCTAAGAGCTTGTCAATTTCTTCGACTTTAGCGGTGACCATAATGATAGGTATGATTGAAAAACTTCTTATATCTCTACAAATAGTGAGACCATCAACGCCTGGTAGCATTAGGTCGAGAATCATCAGGTCGGGCTCATGCAATTTCACATAATCACTAACACCAGAACCCTCATTTAAAATATGCGTTTGGTAGCCATGCGTATTCAAATATTTAGAAATAGACTTAGCTAATTTCGTTTGGTCTTCAACAATAAGTATATTCTGTTTCATAACCCTACTGATTTGTTTGTGTGTTGGAGGTTAAGGGCAGTTCGATACTGACAGACAAACCACCAAGTGAAGAGTTTCTTACAATAAATTTACCATTGTGATCTTCGATAATTGTTTTACAAATAGCAAGACCTAGCCCGCTGCCACCTGTTTCACGACTCCTTGAATTATCAACCCGATAAAATCGATTACATAGTTTATCGATAGCGGTAGGTGGTACGCCAGGTGCGCTATCTGAAAATTCAATTTTTATTGTATCATTTGATATAGCGCTGCTTATTTTGAGCTGACCATCGGCATCGGTATACGATAAGCTGTTTTTTAATAGATTGTCGAAGACTTGCTTAAGTCGTGTTCGATCACCCTTAATATCTAAATCGATGATAGGGTTCAGGTCAATATCCATCTGAATTGAATGGTCTTTAAATTGCCATTTAAACAGATCAATTGAGCGCTCAATACTTTGTTTAATACAAAGCGTGTCCATCTCGTACTTCAACATGCGTGTATCAGATAGTGCGAGCTCATACATGTCTTGAATTAACGTATTTAAGTGCATGACTTCTTCTTGTAAAGAATTTAGGTTCTCAACTGTGGGCTCTTCGATACCATCAATCAGTAATTCCAACTCACATTGAAGTACCGCAATGGGGGTACGAAGTTCATGACTAATCATGGATGTAAACTCGGCCATATCATCCTTGGATTGCTGGGTGCTGGTAAGTGCCGCCGTCAAGGACTCTTTATCTTTCTGGATTAAGTCAAGCATATCGTTAAATGCAGAAACTGTTTTACCAATTTCATCTTTACCTTCAGCGGGTACTCTTATGGAATAGTTTCGGTTCAGTGTGATGGATGATGCCACTTTGCCTAAACGAACGATAGGCGTATAAATTAAACGCTGAAGCCTGGAGGTGAGGGCAAACGACAGTATAAGCGAAAGAAAAATAGCGCTTGTGCAGACGATAACCTGGCGTTGAAGGCGTGCTTGTAATTCATTTAAACCAACCCGGGTTAATAACCAGCCAATTTTCTGACCGTTACGGAGCATGGGTTCAATTACTTCGAGACTCTCGTCACTTAATATGATCTTTTCATGCTTAGTATCTAATGACGGTGCGCAGCTCAGCATTTGGCCTCTAAGCGCTAAGTTTACAAAAAGCTGATTATTTTTATTATAAATACATGCAAGTTGCATTTGGGACCTAATGTTAAGTGCTTTTAGGTTATCCAATGCATTTATTTTATCTTCAAAACTTAAGGCGACAGCGCTTCGTAAAGCAACAACTTTTGTCAGTACCAGCATTTCTCTAATCAGTGTTTGGCGTTGTTGTATTTGATCATAGCTTATAAAGATGGTTGCGGTAATCGTTAGCCCGATAGACGCAGTAAGTAGTACCACTGCACTAAGCTTGTACTTTATAGAAAGGTTACGAAATGAGTACATCAAGTTGATAGTTGAATTAGCCTGTTAATGGTGGGTTGTATACCTATTATTTAGATGAAAAACAAACATATGTCTAGTATCTGATGGTTAACATTCGTCACAAAAGTAGTGACTTTAACAATCTTCCATATTTCAACAATTATTTATTCAATATTGCGCTTTAGAATTTTTACATCAATTGAGAAATTGTCAGATGTAATAAATTGAGGTGCTGTATGAGTCGGATAAAAGAGAAATCACTTTACTATTTTTCAGATAAAAGATCTATTTATGTTGGCAGTTTAAGCCCTCTTTATACGCGTGTGAATGTTTGCCCAACATTAATATTATCGTTAGAAAAAAATATAAAGTTAATTGACCCACAACTAAATGAAACGTTGGTAGGTAAAAGCTTTTTAATTCCTGCAGGTGCAAGAGTAGTTTTAGATTCAAACTATTCACACATTGCTATGTGTGTTTTAGACGAGTTTGGTATTGATATGTCAACATTAATCCCACAAATGAATTCAATGCATACCTTGAATTCAGGTAATCATTTATATAGTGGTATTAAGTATGAATCTGAGCTAATCAGATCAGCAGAAAATATTTGGACAACACGCGCCTCAGCTGAATATGCATTAGAAGACTTTGACAGTTGGGTAAGGTTTTTTGCTAGAGGCACACGCGATAATTACGTGCCGGACAAACGTGTTATTGATGCTGTTTCTTACATGAATAAAAACTGTACTAAAAATATTTCAGTCGACTGCATTGCAAGCAGTGTGCATATTTCAGCATCGCGGCTAACACAACTCTTTCGTAAGGTGATTGGTTCACCAGTTCGACGTTTTAGACTATGGCAGCGTATTGAATATGTGGTGGTTCAAATTCATAAAGGTGTTTCATTATCTGACGCTGCAATCTCTGCAGGCTTTTCTGATTACTCCCAGTTCTCTCGTATATTCAAAGAGTTATATGGTGTCAGACCAGGCGCTGCAAAAAATACTGTTGAGATACGTGCGGCATAGTAATTAAAAATGAAATACAAGGATTTAACACATGAGCAAAGCAGATAATAATTCAGTGCCGTTATTGGCCGGTCTGAAAAACGCTTATATGAGAAACGACAAGCAGAATATAAACTCTAATTATGAGCAATTAGAAAGTGTGTTGGAACAGGCCCCAATGGGTGCGGGTATTCTCGACCGGCATGGGCGAATTATTGATCTTAACCAACAAGCCAATCAAACGATAAAGAAGTCGTCTTTATGGTCAACAGAGAAAGGCTTGTTGCATGCAAATCATTTGAATTTTCGTGGTAAATTAAGAATGCTAAAACGCACAGGTGAAAGTTTTATTTCTGTACCTTTTACACTCGAAGATACCAGCCAACGTGTTTACATTTTACCCCTTCAGCTTATCTCTATTGACGCGGGTTACTATTACTATTTTTGTTTGCATACTGAAAAACAAACGTATGTTAATGAACAAACACTCAGAGAATTTTATCGATTAACGGATATAGAGGTCTTGGTTACTGCTACTTTGCTACAGGAAGTCTCGAGTAAGGTATCAACACATGAATTGAAACTAAGTGAGAAAGTGATAAGCGAACATTTATCAAGTATTTTGTATAAATTTAACGTTGAAAAAGTATCAGAATTGATCAGAAAAATACTGCTGCATAATATGCTTTTCCATTCCGATAAACCTTGTTTAATACCTTAAAATATACCGACTAGAATCTATTTTTTAGTGTTAATTCAGCTTGGTCGGTTGAATTACTAACAGATAAATGAAGCTTGAAATTTATTCCGGCCAACAATGAAGAATGTAATGAGACTAAAGAACAGGTGGTTAGCTCTCGTTACTGATTAATTATTCGCGCTAGCGCGAGCATATCTGAATTGATTAGAAGACCACTTTGAATCGCTTTTGATAAGTTGATTTCAAAACGTTTACTGTCACTGGTTCTTAAAATATTGATGATGCCGCCTTTATCTGTAAAGCCTTCAATATTACCAATACTCAGCACAAACAGATGATTAATATTGGCAAACAGTTTTTCGATTAATTCTAAACGGTCAGTTCCAACGAATAATATATGGCAGCCACTTTTAATGTCAGCTAACAAGTTGCTTCGAATAATCTGAAGCTGACGATCGCGAATCGGGGTACCGTCAACATAGTCGAGAAAATTACCGAATGGTACACTGCCAAATAGGCACATTTTTAATGTACTTTTTTTATCTTCAAATGCATCTTTGGGCCACTTAACGTAATTAGCAAAGTTATATAAAAATAACGACTTTACATAATACTCTCTGGTTTTCTCTGATAAGTCGTCATTAGAAAAAATGCTAGTACTGTTAAGCGTAACAACTAACGTAAACAAAAAATAACGAGCAATACTGTAAAATCGAGTCATAGTACAGGTCCTTAAAGTGCCAGATTGAGGTTGGCATATATGGTTAGCTTGTCATCGAGTTCATTGGCTTGTTCACTTAGCTTATAGTCTAGCGGGTACCCAATGCTGATGCTGCTTTGAATATCTTCAAATTTAAATATGCTGTCTTTAAACAGGCCAAATGCTTCCTTAGAAGACCTTCTTCCAGTATTGAGCCCTAAGCCGATGCTGTTAAAGTTGGAACTGCCGTTCCCTTCCTTAAGCTTGCCAACACTTAGATCGACAAAAATAAACGGATGAATTGAGGTGTTAGTAAATAAAGTGAACCACTCATCACTGCTAAAGTTTTGCTCAATCGACAGGTTCATACCCCAATCACCACTAAATAGTCCTGGCTCAAACCCTCGGTTAACATTTGCGCCTGTTGCTAAATACTGTTCTGATGAGGGAAGTGTCTCTGAAGACCATTGGCCATTTAACTTAGCGCGAAGAAAATGGTTGGTGGTTAATGACGACCACCAATTAGGAATAAGCATTTGATAATATGCTCGTGATAGTAAAATGTTTGTCGCCAACATTGTATTATCACTGTCTTGAATATGTATAACGCTAGGTAGAAAAGAGAAGCTATGTCGTATTTCGTCCAGTTTATGGTTCGTTGATGCTAGTTGATAAGCGCTTGATAATTGTATGTAGTTCACTTTACTGCTTAAAAACTCCGGAAACAATTCACTTTTTATCTTTGAACGCTTAGCTGAAAGTGAAAGCTGATAAGCGTTTGTTGAAGAGGCGTTATCTTCTATTTTAGTGCCGATTCCCCAATAAATATTTAGTGCATCGAGCTTGCCATCTAAACCAAATGCATCAAACTGACCGGAGACAGCAAAAGCACTTCGTAGTACAGAAAATCCAAGTGAATGGCGCTCAAAAATTGGAAGTTCATAGTTTGTTTTACCGAATAGATTGTTACTTTTATTTGTGCTGAGTAAGCTTACATTTAAGCGACCTGATTGATTAAAAGGGTTGTTGCGTGAGTGCACTAGACTAAACCTGTTGTGCCCAGTTTGTTTGACGCCGTAGTTGTCGAAACTAATGCTTGTGTCAGAAGATGATTCTTCTAGTACTCGAATATTTAAACGAGTTTCCCCTTGTTTATTACCAATAGAAAAGTATGAAAAGACTTTTAAACCCGGTTTTGCGCTAAGCTTGGAAGCGGCGTCCTTTAGATAGGGTTCATAAATAGTTTGGCCTATTAATGCTTTAAACGGTGCGAGTAATTGTTCTTTACTGTACAAACTATTGTTGTGAATAATAATTTCAGCCAACTTACCTTTGAGAACGTAGAGTTTCAGTGATGAGTTTTTAATTTCTTGAGGAACCACATACACGCGATGAAAGGTCAGCCCTTTTTCTTGATATAACAGCGTGACTGAATCAGCGATATTATGAATGTCCTTCATTTTTAGTTTGTGACCCAATGTAGTATGTAGTGCTTTTAAATGCTGTTTTACAACGTCTTGAGTGAGACCGTACTCGGGGTAAAACGCATTACCTTCAAGCTCAATGTATTGGATATTGAGCTCACCGTCGTGCATTTCCGTATAGTCTTCAGCCAATGCTGATAGGTACGGTATAACACATAAGAAAGTACCCAGGAAAAAGCGTAATAAAGACTCACACATTACTGGTTTAGTCACAATTCTGGTCATTTTGGTAATTCCTCACCCAGCAGGAATTGCCCTATAAAGCGTTTAACCGCCGCATGCTTTTTGCATTCATCAGCCCCCATTTCTGCGATGTTACAATCTGGCATGATTGTATTGACCGACAGTGTGGGTTGAGCGTCACTCTCTAAACCAATGACTTCAACCGGTGCGGTATCATCGTTTAAACTATAAGAAATTATGTCTTGAATTTCAAACCTTGGGTCAATGACGCTTGTTGCCGATAAAAAGACCTTGCCGTTGCTTTCATTGATAGACATGGCTTGAATAAGGCCTTGGTTATTGACTGCATCGGCTTTGATGGTATTGCTATATTGAAGGTCAAGATAGATGTTGCCATCGAACGCAATGATAGAACCACTGTTGTAGATCAAGCTGCCATTGTCGCTAATACTGTCTAAAAGAGGTGCCTTCAACTCTATACCAAACATCCCGTTTTCATTGGTGCGAATAATGACTTTATCTGCGATGGTTATATGCGCATCTGCATTTGAGGTAGTGATATTGCCTTGGTTATCGAAAAACTGACCGGCAATGTATAAACCATTTGTACTGGTAGTATTGATATCGCCTAAGTTGGTTATGCCGCCCTGGTTAGGGGCCGTGTCAAAAAGTGTGAAGTCACCTTTGCGAAAGTCAGTAATATCAACATTCATATCAGAAGCTAAGAATCCGCCAACGTTAATAGAGGCGTCACTGCCAATTAAAATACCGGCACTGTTGAGTAATATGACTTGACCATTGGCATTCATAGAGCCAAACAACTGGCTGGCGCTGCCAGAGTAGTCAACATTTAAGGCAATCGAAGAACTTGAGGGTTGTACAAATGAAACGGTTTCGTTGGCGCCAATATCAAACGCGTCCCAATTGATAGCGAGTCGATCAGAAGCTTGATTAATGGTGGTTAAGTTTTCACTAATATCAATGCTGCCAGTTCCTGCGACAATTTCACCATTTTGAGGGCCTGCTATTACCTTAACGCTTTGTGTGAACGCTAAAATAGAAAGTAAAAGTAAAGAAAATAAGTTGATAGAACCCCCACCACTTGACTTTGTTTTCGCTTTATTTGAATTAATGTCAGGTACTTCGCTGGGGGGAGTGTCATTCGTTTCTGTAGGGGCATCAGATGAGTCAACGGGTGAATCTAATTCCGGTGATTGCGGCAAAGTACTGTTGCCACTGATAGCAAACAATATACCCACACGGCCGTTAACTACGCCATCAATATCATTAACACCACCGTCAGTGATAGCAATTTGTAGGCAATATGACGCTTCAGTGAGGCCGCTGATATATTGTGCATCGCCAGGTGGTGAGCAGTTTCCTGCCATACCGGCAGTCGTTGAGTAAGCATCAACACTATTATTGCCATTAATAGTTGTATCATCAAAAAATGACCATTGAGCATTTTGGGTATTGTAAATAATGAGTTCAGCATTCGCCTGTATAGGGCGGTGCAGTGGGGTAACTATCAACGCACGTGAGCCAGCTAGTGGTAGATTCACGACTTCTACATCGAACATATTGACGGTGGTATTCATATCGAGAATGGGATTAAGAGCACCTTTGGTAGAAACGGCTCTGTCGTCGGCATATTCATCTAACTGAACGCTGCTAATATTAGCGGCTTGGTTTTCGCCCATTCGTGCAATGGTACCCATGCGAAGATAACTACCTTCTTCTGATTGCATTTTATAAAGTGCTGTATAGCCAATTGCACTATGGAGCAACTCTTCGTCACCTAGTAGACCATTGTTAAGGTCGTAAATGTTTGATACGCCATCATGATCACTATCAGACTCAATGTTATTTGTTACCTTAAAGGTATAGTTCACTTGCGAGCTTAAGCTAGTGCCGTTTACAGAGCGTGTCATCGTAAGTGAGAGTTTATAATCTCCGTTGCTCAGACCGGTGATGTTAACCGAACGTGCTGAGGGGTAGGATATCGTTGCACTGAGCTCTAGTGCTAATATTGACGAAAGGTCCCAAGTCAAAACAGGGAAGGGCGCTTGGAATCCCCCAATATGACCCATAACTTGCACGGATCCGGTGCCAGTTTGAGTGTGGGTGATCCAGCTTACAGGCTTCGAGTATATGGCGGGGTCACTGCCTGCTGCAAGTTCGTCAATATCAGAAAGACTATCGCCGTCACTGTCTTGGGTGTCATTTGCGGAAGTATTGTCATTTGAGGTATTTGCACCCGCCAGATAAAGTTCGACGGCATCGGTAATACCATCAAGATCAATATCATCACTATCGGCGAAATTAATAGCAGAAGCCGGATCAGTCAGGTCAGTATCAAAACTCAGTTCGAAAATATCCTGTAAACCATCGCCATCGCGGTCGGTATTAACGGTATTAAGATTATCGACAATAGTACCTGTCAAAAACGCTTCAATGGCATTATTCACGCCGTCGTCATCTGCGTCTGGTTCATTAGCCCTGAGAGGGTTACTCGCCAAGCGCACTTCCAACGCATCACTGTAACCATCGAAGTCGTAGTCATGAACGGCATCGGTGGTGCTGATAGACAAACTCCCTAGATAGTATTCAACGGCATCTGTCACCGTATCTCCATTGCTATCAAGGCTACCATTCACCTGTGGCAGGTCACTATCGTTGAAGTGTGCGTACTGAATAATTAACTCGCTGACATCAGGAATACCATCACCATCGGTGTCGGTGGCAAGTTGGGTGTCAGGTGAGCCGTCTAGGGTATCGAAATAAGATTCAAGCGCATTGGATACTCCGTCGAGGTCGTCATCCAATTCACCATCACTAACCGGGCTGTTTGACGAAAGAGGGTCACTGCCCAGAATTATTTCATGGAAGTCGGGTATGCCGTCACCGTCGGTATCTGGTCGGCTAAATGCATCTGCCACGTTAGCATCGGTACCTAGTAAATTTTCGATCACGTCTGAAGTATCATCTCCGTCGGTATCCTGAGCGGTGACGATAATGTTTGATAACACGCTGGTTCCTGCCAAATCAGTCGCAATAACGGTGAGCATCTCGCCATTGGTTAAAGTAGTTGTAATGACGCAATGATAGTCACCCGTAGTCGCATCGGCTGTAGTGGTACATAGTAATATACCGTTGCTGTCTTCAATAGTAATTGTTGCCCCAAGGGGCGCTGTGCCATAGACAAATGATCCATCAGTTGCATTACTGGTGGCGGGCCCTCCAGATACAAAGGTGACTATTGCAATGTTTACCATGCTCGCGCCATTTAAGCTGCCACTTATGGTGATCGTTTCTGCCACTGTATTGGTAATTGTGGCAGTGTAAGTGCCATTGCTGTTGTCGGTGACAGAACTAATGACAGCGCTGCCGTTTTCTATCAACACGATGGTATTTCCGCCAGTCGTGAGATTATTACCCTGAGCATCAATGGCTTGAACTGTAATAGTCGAAGTAGACGTGCCATCAGCTGTGACAGATGCACTAGAAACTGAAATGGTTGAATTAACCGTGCTCGCGATACCAGGGTTGAAAGTAAGCGCGGCGGTGTCAGTCATACTGGAACCATTCAAGCTACCACTTATGGTAATGGCTTGTGCCACGGTATTGCTAATCGTGGCAGTGTAAGTGCCATTATTGTTGTCGGTGACAGTGCTAATGACAGCGCTGCCGTTTTCAGTCAACACGATGGTATTTCCGCCAGTCGTGAGATTATTACCCTGAGCATCAATGGTTTGAACAGTAATGGTTGACGTAGCTGAGCCGTCAGCTGTGACAGATGCGCTAGAAACTGAAAGGGTTGAATTAGCCGTGGTTGCGACACCGGGATTGAAAGTAAGCGCCGCGGTGTCTGTCATGCTAGCACCATTTAAAGTTCCACTAATGGTGATCGCTTGTGCCACAGTATTGGTAATCGAGGCAGTGTAAGTACCGTTGCCGTTGTCGGTGACTGTACTAATGACAGCGCTACCGTTTTCAGCTAGCACTATGGTCGCTCCGCCAGTTGTGAGGTTGTTGCCTTGAGCATCCTTGGTTTGAACGGTGATGGTCGAAGTAGACGTGCCGTCAGCTGTGACCGATGTGCTAGAAACTGAAATGATTGAATTTGCGGTGGTGGCAACGCCGGGGTTGAAAGTAAGCGCTGTGGTATCAGTGACACTTGCGCCATTCAAAGTAGCATTAATGGTAATGGCTTCTGCGACAGTGTTAGTAATCGTCGCGGTGTAAGTGCCATTGCTGTTATCGGTGACAGCGCTAATCGTTGCACTGCCATTCGCGCTTAGTACCACCGTATCTTCGCCTGCGACCAGGTTATTTCCAGACGCGTCAATTGCTTGAATGGTAATGGTCGATGTACTGACGCCATCCGCGGTGACCGTCGGGGTAGAGGCAGAAAGAGTGGTGTTGGCAGTAGACGCGGCGCCGGGTACAAAGTCTATGTTTACGGTATCGGTGATGGCCGGGCCATCTAGGGTGCCGCTGATCGTGACCGTTTCAAGTAAGGTATTGGTGATAGTCGCGGTGTAGGTGCCGTCCCCATTGTCAGTAATGCTGCTGAGCGTTGCACTGCCCGTTTGATTGAGCGTAATGGTATTGCCGCCGGTGGTAAGACTGACATTAGCCGCATCTTTAACGATAACCGTGATTGTGGAGGTTGATGTGCCGTCTGCGACTACCGGATTAGTAGAAAGTGAAAGCAGGGTATTTGCTGCAGATGCAGCGCCGGCTACATAAGGCACTAAGGTATTAATCCATAGTTTATTTTGTTGTAGCCCATTGTTTGCGGTGTAAATGTCGATATCACCATCGTGATCAATATCTCCGAAGGAGGCATCGTCACTTGTCGCCAAATCACCTGTGATATCGGAGGCTGTATAGTTGCCAGACCCATCGTTGAGCCAGAGTTTGTTTTGAGCATTGGGCATGTTCAAGGTGTAAATATCTAGATCACCGTCATTATCTACATCGAGCATGGCCGATTTCGAAGAGTTTCCAATATCACCGGTAATGTCTGAAGCACTGAAATTGCCATTACCACCATTGATCCATAGTTTGTTCTGTTCGTTGCTGTCGTTGACTGTATAGAGATCTAGATCACCATCGTGGTCGACATCACCAATCGAAGCACCTAGAGAGTCGCCTAAATCGCCTGAGATATCAGAGGCGATAAAGTTGGCGTTGCCGTCGTTTAGCCAGAGTTTGTTTTGCGCGCTATAGTTGACGACGTAAATATCCAGATCACCGTCTCTGTCTACATCGCCGAGCACAGCAGTTTGTGAGCTTCCTAAATCGGTACTGATATCTGAACTAACGAAGCTGCCCGAGCCATTATTTAACCAAAGCCTATTCTGCTCCCCACTGGCATTTGTAACATAGATATCAAGATCACCATCGCGGTCCATATCGCCCATAACAGCAAACTGTGAGTCTCCGTTGTCGCCAATGATGTTGGCAGCCGAAAAGCTGCCATTGCCATCGTTAATCCAGAGATTATTCGCTTCACCAGAATGGTTGCTGACGTAGAGATCCAAGTGACCATCGCCGTTAACGTCGCCGGTAGCAGCAGACAATGCGTTGCTGGTATCGCCCGTAATATCAGAGGCTGAATAACTGCCATTGCCATCGTTCAGCCAAAGCTTATTTTGTTGCCCGTTAGTATTGCTTGTGTAGATATCAAGGTTGCCATCATGGTTTGCATCAAACATTAATGTCCCGCTTGAATCACCCGTGTCACCTGCTATATCAGACGCGATGAAAGACGGCGTTTGTTTGACTAGGTCGTTTATCCATAGTCGGTTTTGTTGTCCACTATTGGCAGCGTAAAAATCAAGGTCACCATCTTGATCGATATCACCCAAGGTAGCACCATAGGCGTCTCCGGTATCACCAATAATATCGTCTGCGATGAAGTTACCTGTTCCATCATTAAGCCAGAGCTTATTTTGTCCTAGTCTATTGGCGACATAAATATCCAGGTCACCGTCGTTGTCGACATCTCCCATTACAGCATCATAGCTTATGCCCGTATCACCGATGATGTCAGCCGCGCTAAAACTGGCCCCGCCGTTAGCCAAACCGTCGTTAATCCATAGTTTATTTTGACCATTACTTGCCACATAGATATCCAGGTCCCCATCCTGATCGATATCACCCATGGCCACTTCATGGTTGCCGGTGGTATCACTCAGAATATCCGAAGCGGTGAATCCGCCCAGGCCATTGTTAAGCCAAAGTTTGTTTTGCTCGCCAATTGCATTAGTTACGTAAATATCCAGGTCACCGTCGTTATCGATGTCGCCCATCATTGTGCCCTTAGAATCAAAATTATCGCCAACGATATCATTGGCAGTAAAATTAGCGGCACCATCGTTAAGCCAGAGTTTGTTTTGATCTCCTGATTTATTCGCAACATAGATGTCGATATCCCCATCGTTGTCTACGTCTCCAATGGTGACATCACGGGAATCAGATAGATCATTAGTAATATCATTGGCGGTAAAATTTGCTGCGCCATCATTTAGCCAGAGTCTATTTTGTTGGTTATTTTGGTTGGTAGTGTAGATATCGATATCGCCATCTCGATCCAAATCGGCTGCCACGGCATTGCTTGAGTCGCTCAGATCATTACTAATATCCGATGCAGTGAAATTCTCAAAGCCGTCATTTAACCAGAGTTTGTTCTGTCCGCCACTTTGATTGGTCACGTAAATATCAATATCGCCATCACCGTCAAAATCTTCAAACAGCGCGTTTGTTGACCTGTCTAAATCACCATCAATATCGGCAGAATGAACATTTGTGACACCTGATGAGAACGTGATGAACGCGGTATTGTCGACGCTAGCGCCATTCAAGGTTGCGCTGATAGTGATGAGTTCTGCGACTGTGTTGGTGATGGTGGCGGTATAGGTGCCGTTGTTGTTGTCAGTGATTGCGTTGATTATCGCGCTGCCATTTTCACTCAAAACAATGGTGTCACCTCCGGTGGTCAAATTATTGCCTTGGGCATCTTTGGTTTGCACTGTAATAGTGGTATTGCTGCTGCCATTGGCCTCGACTGACCCTGTTGGGGAAGAAATGGTGGTCTGTGTCGTTGATGCTGACCCCAAGGTAAAGGTCACGGTGGCGGTGTCTGTAATGCTAGAACCATTCAAGGTACCGCTGATGCTAATTGCTTCAGCTAGGGTATTGGTGATGGTGG
>ENA-OSET01001327-OSET01001327.1-sediment-metagenome-genome-assembly--contig:-NODE-1327-length-25820-cov-38.045488_pt1 | contig 25820 bp, 22 predicted proteins | sample MGYA00237882_ERZ534229 | MGnify/ENA primary metagenome ERZ534229 (study PRJEB26408, sample SAMN06266212) | sediment metagenome | isolation source: Hudson Canyon methane seep mesocosm | place... | reverse complement strand
AGCGCCGATGATAGTGTGGATTTATCCATGTGAAAGTAGGGAACTGCCAGGCTTTTAATTTAAGACCCAGATATTTTTATCTGGGTTTTTTTTTGCCCGATACTTTTAATACGCATAACAACTTAATACTCATAACAACTCGACTTGTTGTATGATGAGTTTTATAGCACTTATGGGTGTGATTCCAATCTCTGATAAATCTCTTATATTTTAATATGCTTAAATTCTTATTACGTTGGGAGTTTACCTGTTTTTTATCGGGTATTTTATTAGCACTTTCATTTTCACCGACTGATTTATTTTATGCGCCCTTTGTAGCGCTGGCCTTATTATTTAAAGCCCTTGATCAAGCGAATTGGAAACAGGCTTTATTTCGTGGTGGATTCTTTGGGTTCGGTTTTTTCGGTGTGGCGGTCTCTTGGGTGTTTGTTAGTATCTATTTTTATGGACATGCTCATATTGTATTGGCCGTCTTACTGACATTAATTTTTTGTTTGTTTTGGTCACTTTCCATCGTCTTATTTGCGACGTTATCGGTATCATTGACTGTACCGGGGAGTTATTCGAGAATTTTTATAATGCCGGTTATTTGGTGTTTAGTCGAATATTTCAGAGGACAATTTATTTTTAATGGTTTCCCTTGGTTACAAATAGCTTACTCACAATTTGAGACTCCTTTTTCTGGGTTTATACCTGTGATTGGTGCTTACGGTGTTGGCTTTTTAATGGCTATTTGTTCATCACTTATTGTAATTGTCTCGACTTATAAAAAAGGTTTTTTTCTTTTTCCAATTTTGATTCTACTAGTTTCTTATTCCGCGAATTATTTAAAGCATACGATATGGACTTTTCCTGACGGTAAGCCATTAACGGTGACGCTTTTACAGGGCAATGTTTCACAAGATAATAAGTGGGACCCCTCCTATAAAGATAAAACCCTTGACTGGTATAAAAGCAAAACAGAACAACATTGGGATTCTGATTTGATTATTTGGCCAGAAACAGCTATACCCGCCTTTCAACATGAGATTGATGCTGACTTCTTAACTCCATTGTCAGATGATGCCAAGCGTCATGACACCGCATTGATTGTTAGTTTACCGATTAAAAATAATGAAAAAGGTGAGTATTACAATGCTGCTTTAACACTTGGTCAGGGACAAGGGGATTATAAGAAGATTCATCTCCTGCCTTTTGGTGAATATTTACCACTGCAACCGTTATCAGGTTATTTGCTAGATTCTCTGAATATTATGCCGATTGGCAGCTTCACACCCGGTTCTGATCAACAAGCTTTAATGCGGGCGAAAGGGTACCCCTTTATTTTAACTATTTGCTATGAGGCTGTTTTTGGTGAGCAAACGCCAGCTAGACTCAAGGATGCTCGCTTTTTGGTTAATGTGACTAATGATGGTTGGTTTGGGCATTCTCTTGAACCCTATCAACACATGCAGATGGCAAGAATGCGTGCTTTAGAATCAGGGCGCTATTTGCTGCGTGTAACCAATACGGGCTTAACTGCAATCGTTGGCCCTAAAGGGCAGATGCATTATCAGGCACCGTTGTTTGAGCCAGCTGAACTGACCGGTAAAATTATGCCAATGGCAGGTGTTACCCCCATTACGATGATCGGTGATAAGACCATCGTTTTTATTATCGCGTTGTTCATACCCTTTTGGGTGAGTGTGGTGAACTATAGAAAAAAGTCGTCAATTAAATAGGTTGGTTTATTTCCTGATGAAGTTTTCGGTATTCTTCCGTTATTTTGTGTTTTGGGGAAAAATGAATTAAGGGTTTAGCCGCTGAGTGTGACTCTTTTACCTTAATAGAAGGCGATAACCGTGTTTTTAAAACCCGTTGGCCTTCATTCTCAAGTTCTTCTACGAGTAACCTAGGTAATTTTGCCCGGCTTTGAAATTGATTAACAATGACACCTTCAATTTCGAGTGAACCGTTGTGGTCTTCCTGAACTTCACTGATGGCATTTTTTAAGCGATAAAGCGCATCTCTGGAAAAGGCATCACAATCAAAAGGGATCAGACATCTCTCTGCAGCAATCAGTGCTGATTGACTGTAGTAGTTAAGAATCGGAGGGGTGTCAATATAGATATGATCAAAGCCCTCTAACTGATCTAGTGCTTCTCTGAGCTTATATATTTTATAACGAGAAACGAGGCGGTCTTGCAGGCCTTCAAGTTCAACGTGTGCAGGTATTACATAGAGATTTGGAAAAGGGGTTTCATGGATTAAATCATCTAAACCTGATGACTTATTTTTGCCGAAGAATCCAGAACCTAAGCAACCTTTAAAGAAATAAGCGATTGTTTTATCAGCATCGTCTATTTTATTTCCCAGTAAATAGTAAGTGCTGTTACATTGAATATCTAAATCAATAACCAGTGTGCGATGGTTTTTACTGGCGCTGATTGCTGCAAGATTACACGTTATTGTGGACTTACCAACCCCGCCTTTTTGATTGAAGATAACTCGACGCATGGTTTGATTCCTGTAGGGAGACTGAAAAGTATGGCGGTAATTATAAAGTGTCAGTAAATAATTTCAATAATTACTACTGCATAGATTATATAAGGATAGTTAATCGGACTTTCATTAAGTTCATGCTTTTGATTTTAACATGGGTACTGTATTCTAGCTATCTTGAATAATTTACAGATAAAATCGGATAATGGAAGAAAACTATAGCCCTGCTGAAATCGAACTACGTGCTCAAACCCTGTGGGATAAAGAAGGGACTTTTAAAGCGCTCGAGGGATCTGATCAAGAAAATTATTATTGTTTATCTATGTTCCCTTATCCGAGTGGTCGTTTACATATGGGGCACGTTCGTAATTACACCATTGGTGATGTTATAAGTCGATATCAACGAATGCAAGGTAAAAATGTTTTACAACCGATGGGCTGGGACGCCTTTGGATTACCTGCTGAAAATGCAGCCATGCAACACAAGGTTCACCCTGCTGATTGGACTTATGAAAATATTGACTATATGCGGGACCAACTTAAGCGTTTAGGCTTCGGTTATGATTGGGATAGAGAACTTGCAACCTGTGATCCTAGTTATTATCGATGGGAACAATGGTTCTTTATAAAATTATTCGAAAAAGGCTTGGTTTATAAAAAAACCGCACCCGTCAATTGGTGTCCTAATGATCAGACTGTACTTGCAAATGAACAAGTTATTGATGGTTGTTGTTGGCGTTGTGATACGGAAGTTGAGCGTAAAGAAATTTCACAATGGTTTATGAAAATTACCGCCTATGCGGATGAACTTTTAAGTTCATTAGAATCGCTGCAGGGATGGCCAGAACAGGTTCGAACGATGCAAACCAATTGGATTGGGCGTTCTGAAGGTGTTGAAATGGATTTCAGTGTGCCGCAATTGGACGACCCGCTATCAATTTATACCACACGTCCTGATACACTGATGGGGGTGACTTACTTGGCTGTTGCAGCAGAGCATCCTCTGGCGCAATTAGCTGCGGGGAATAATGCTGAAGTTCAGGCATTTGTCGAGGCGTGTCAGGTTATGGAGTCTTCAGAAGCTGCGATGGAGACCATGGAGAAATTGGGTATTGATTCTGGATTTACTGCTTTGCATCCAATCACTAATGACCCCGTGCCTGTCTGGATCGCCAATTTTGTATTGATGAGTTATGGTACCGGGGCGGTTATGTCTGTTCCTGCCCATGACCAGCGCGATTATGAGTTTGCGCAGAAATATAATATTCCTGTTCAGCAAGTTATTTTTTCAGAGTCTGACAGTGATGACTGTTCAACGCAGGCATTTACGGACAAAGGTTTTTTAAAAAATTCGGGTGAATTTGACGGCTTAAGTTCGGAGGCCGCTTTTGACGCCATCGCTGAAAAATTAAAGCAACAGAATAAAGGTGAGCGTAAGGTGAATTATCGTCTGCGTGATTGGGGCGTTTCGAGACAACGGTATTGGGGAACGCCCGTTCCAATTATTCACTGTAAAGACTGTGGCATAGTGCCTGTTCCAGAAGCTGATTTACCGGTTGAGTTACCGCGTGATGTTGCGCTTGATGGAGCTAGCGCCCCCTTGGCAGCGCATAAAACTTTTAAAGAAGTTGAATGCCCTAAATGTGGACTGGGTGCTGAAAGAGATACTGATACCTTTGATACCTTTATGGAGTCATCATGGTATTTTGCGCGTTTTGCCAGTCCAAGTAAAACATCCATGTTGGATCAAACGGTTAATAATTGGTTACCCGTTGATCACTATATTGGTGGGATTGAGCATGCTATTTTACATTTACTGTATGCTCGTTTTTATACTAAATTATTGCGCGATGAAGGTTTAGTTACGGTTGATGAACCGTTTAAGAATCTGTTAACACAGGGAATGGTTCTAAAAGACGGCAGTAAAATGTCTAAGTCCAAAGGTAATACTGTTGATCCGCAATCATTGATTGAACGCTATGGTGCTGACACGGTTAGGTTATTTATTATGTTTGCAGCCCCCCCTGAGCAATCACTGGAATGGTCAGATAGTGGTGTTGAAGGCAGTTTTCGATTTATAAAACGATTGTGGCGGCAAGTTTATTTGCACAGTAAGGCAGGTATTATTGCTGATTACAGTTTTGATCATAGTGTGTTATCTACGGTCCAAAAAGATATGCGCCGGCAATTACATGAAGTCATTCAAAAAGTGACTGATGATATGGGGCGGCGGTTTATTTTTAATACCGCCATAGCGGCGAATATGGAATTGATTAATGCGATTTCTAAATTTGAAGATAATTCAACGGTGGGTTTGGCAATTAAACAAGAGGCATTAGAAAGTGTTGTGTTGATGTTAATGCCTATTGCCCCCCATGTCTGTCAGGAATTGGCTTTACAATTAGGGCTAACCGCAGATCGGCTTCAGCGTTGGCCTCGGTGTGATGAAGGCGCTTTAGTGAAGGATACCTTACCGATTATGATTCAGGTTAATGGGAAACTACGCGGTAGGCTTGAGCTTGCGCCCAATACCAGTCGTGACGTTATTGAGGCATTCGCTAAGAAGGACCCGAAAGTAATGACTTTTATTGGCGATAAAGCGATTAAGAAAATTATTGTGGTGCCTAATAAGTTGGTTAATATCGTTATCTAGGTTACTGGGTGGAAAAATCAATGTATAAAATCTTTACGGTTATTCTTTTAGCCATTTTTTTAACCGGATGTGGTTATAAAATCAGAGGTCAATTGGTATTGCCTGCGGGTATTCAGGCCATACACTTAGTGGGAGCCTCACCTGAACTGGTCACTGCTTTTGAAAAAGCTTTTCGTTTTTCATCAGCTACGTTGGTTAGGCAGCCCACCGATACAAGCGTCACGATTAAGATTCTTGAAGACCGATTTGAACGCAGAACAGCCTCTTTAACATCGCTGGGTAAGAGTACTGAGTTTGAAGTGATCAGTTTTTTACGTTACGAGGTTTATAATACGCAAGGGGAGTTGTTAATTGATCAACAGGAACTTACTGACTCACGCGTTTACTTTAATGATCAGAAACAGATTATTGCAAAACAACATGAGGAAAAACTAATTCGCCAAGAAATATATACTGCGGCTATTTCCCGATTAATTGATCAGGTTTTGTTAGGGTTGAGAAAGGTTAAATTACCGGCAGGTCATTTAACGCCAACAGATTTGCCAGCTAGATCAGCGGTGACGCCTGCAGGCCCGATAAGTGCAAGTGTTACGGAGTCTCTCGAAAATAAAGCGGATCTTATTATTAATAAAGTAAGAGAGCAAGTTGAATCTATTTCAGAGACGGTCCAACAACTTAAAATTAATGAGATGATTGAGGCTACAGATCAAGACGGTGACGTTGATTTAGGAACTCAGTAAATAATAAGATTACTAAGATGCGGGTCAGGCCGGAACAGTTAACTTCAATTTTATCTAAAAATTTAGCATCTTGTTTCTGGGTAACTGGGGATGAGCCGCTACAATGTATAGAACTTGCCGAGCAGATTCGTCAGACTGCTAAAAAAGCAGGTTATACACAACGCGACGTATTGACAGTTAATGCTGGTTTTAACTGGGCTTCTCTTTTGCAAATGGCTATTACACCCTCACTCTTTGCAGAACAAAAAATAATAGAATTACAGATGCCTTCGGGGAAGCCCGGTCGAGAAGGGTCTGCTGCACTCATTGACTATTTTGAACGACAACCTAAAGATACCTTATTGTTAATTACCTCTGGGAAGGTCGCTTCCAGTGCCTTAAAAAGTCGCTGGGTGCAGTGTATTGATGCCACGGGTGTCATTATTCAAGTCTGGCCTTTAGAAGGTGAACAGTTACTGTCTTGGGTAGCAAAGCGTTTGAAAAGCAAAGGCTTTGACACCCAAATGGATGTTGTAAAATTACTTGCTTTGAGAGCAGAAGGTAATTTATTGGCTCTAGCCCAAGATATTGAAAAACTTTATGTTATGTATGAGCCGGGATTATTGAAGCGTGAACAAGTAGAGACATGGGTTGTAGATAATTCGCGCTATGATGTTTTTAAGCTAGTTGATGCCATGTTGCTTGGGAAAGTACTTAGAAGTATGAAGATTCTTAATAATCTTCAGCACTCCGGAGTGGCCGTACAGATTGTCATTTGGGCCATTGTTAAAGAGCTACGGTTATTGATTGAATTAAAATTAGCAGGGGATCATGTCAATCTAAGAGCACGGGTTTATCGAGAACAACGTATTTGGGATAAGCGTAAGGGACTGTTAGAACATACGCTACAGCGAATCGATATGCCGTTTTTGGAACAAGCGATTTTATTGGCAGGGGTCGCTGATCGTCAAGGTAAAGGACTCGCTATGGGTGATGAATGGGAAACAATATTACAGCTTTGCTTGTCTTTTTCGGAAAAAGAGAAAATTAATTTCAAATTATTGTCTTGAAAAATTTTCAACTACCCCCATAAATAGCATTAGGTTAATGATCTAACAATCACGTGATGTATTTATAATTTTTTAGGAAGAAATATTAAAATGACTGTTGAAGCAAAAAAAGAAACCTTAGGATTTCAAACGGAAGTAAAGCATTTATTGCATTTAATGATTCATTCGTTATACAGCAATAAGGAAATCTTTCTTAGGGAACTTATTTCAAATGGCTCTGATGCTGCCGATAAGCTCAGATTTAATGCTTTATCTGACGATACTTTGTACGAAGGTGATACGGAGCTAAAAATCCGTGTTGAATTTGATAAAGAAAAACGGACTATTACCTTGACGGATAATGGTATTGGTATGACCCGTGAGGAAGTTCAAGAACATATTGGGACGATTGCTAAATCAGGGACTAAACAGTTTTTCGAATCTTTAACCGGTGATCAAGCTAAAGACAGTGAGCTAATTGGGCAGTTTGGTGTGGGTTTTTATTCGTCATTTATTATTGCGGATAATGTTATTTTAACGACACGCAAAGCGGGTGTTTCAGCCGATGAAGGGGTCCAGTGGCAGTCTAAAGGAGATGGAGAGTATACCCTTGAAACTGCGCATTGTCCTCAACGAGGCACCTCGGTTGTCTTAGCGTTGAAAGAGGGTGAGGATGAATTCTTGAATGGTTATACCTTACGTTCAATAATTAAAAAGTTTTCAGACCATATTTCAGTGCCGGTGGTTATGGATAAAGAGCCTATGCCGACCGCAAGTGATGAAGAGAGTGCAGAAGAGACTGAAGTACCGGCAATTGAGGAAGAAGTTGTCAACAGCGCCTCAGCACTGTGGGCTAAGTCTAAACAGGAAATTGACGACGAAGCTTATAACGAATTTTATAAGCATATGGGGCATGATTTTCAAGACCCACTGACTCATATTCATAGTCGAGTAGAAGGAACCAATGAATATACGTTATTGTTGTATGTTCCCGCCAGAGCACCTTTTGATTTGTGGGATAAAGACAGTAAACAAGGTGTAAAACTTTATGTTCGTAAAGTTTTTATTATGGATGATGCGGATAAATTAATGCCGCGTTACCTACGCTTTATCAAAGGGGTCATTGATTCTGATTCACTTCCGTTAAATGTCTCTAGAGAAATTCTACAACAAAGTAGACAGTTGGATGTTATTCGATCGGGTGCGGTTAAAAAGGTACTGGGTCTTTTGGAAGGGCTTGCGAAGAATGATTCAGAAAAATACGCAACTTTCTGGGAGCAATTTGGTACGGTGATTAAAGAAGGTCCTATTGAGGATTTTAAAAATAAAGATAGAATTGCTAAATTACTTCGCTTTGCAACCACGCAAAGTGAAGGTGAGAAACAAACCGTCGGCCTTGAAGGCTATGTGTCGCGAATGAAAGAGGAGCAAGATAAGATTTATTTTGTTACCGCTGATAGTTATGGAGCGGCTAAGAACAGTCCACATTTAGAGATTTTTAATAAGAAAGGTATTGAAGTTTTATTATTGTCAGATCGTGTCGATGAATGGTTGATTTCACACCTAACTGAATTTGAGGGTAAAACCCTACAGTCGGTTGCTAAAGGTGGGTTAGATTTAGGGCAATTAGATGATGAAGACGACAAAAAAGAACAAGATGCCGTTAATAAGGATTTTGAGTCGGTTATTAAGCAAACCAAAGAAATTTTAGGTGATAAAGTGACTGAAGTTAGACTCAGTCAACGGTTGACTGATTCACCGTCTTGTTTGGTGACTGAAGATTCAGCAATGAGTCTTAATATGGAACGAATTATGAAAGAAGCCGGGCAGTCGTTTGGTGACAGTAAGCCTATTTTTGAATTAAACCCGACGCATCCTTTAGTGTTAACCATGAAAGATGAACAGGATGATGATCGTTTTTCTGATTTGACAAATATTTTGTTTGATCAGGCGATTCTGAGTGAAGGGGGTCAATTAACTAATCCGGCAGATTATGTGCATCGATTGAATGGCTTGTTACAAGGCTTATTGAAATAAGCGTGAAAGTTTGTTTGCTCCGACGGTGTCTAGTCGGAGCAAACTACATTATTGAAACCTGTTTCAACCCCGTTGTTGAAACAGGTTTTTTTATGTCTTAAGAAAACATTGTGACTAAAATTCCTGTGATATTATTAATCCAACGAATGACTTTTCATTATTTTTTTTATTGAGTCCAGTCTGAATTAAATGATAGATATGAAGTGTTGATTGTTCACAGTTCAAATAAGAGCGAAAATTTAGTGGCGCACTTGATCAAAGTGTTAGAGAGTCGGCCGCTTTCATCGCCTTTTAATCAAGAACATTTTTTAGTACAGAGTCAGGGCATGGAGCGTTGGTTATGTCAACAATTAGCGGCGCATTTTCCGGTATGGGCTAATTATCAGTTCTTATTTCCCGGTAAATTCTTTAATGACTTAATTCAAAGTTTAGATGCCCGGCTCACTAGCTCTGCCTTTTCTCGAGGACGTTTGCTGTGGGTCATTGAGCGGATTTTAAGAACAACAGAAGAAGCAACTTTGACGCAATATCTGACGGGTAGTCAATCGGCACTGAAAAGATTTCAATTAGCACAATCGTTAGCACATGTTTTTGACCAATATCAAATGATGAGGCCTGACTGGTTAAGTGCATGGGAAAATGATTCCTTGGTTACAGCGCATGAAGTTGAACGCTGGCAGCAGCGATTGTGGCAGGACATTGTTGCCATATTAGGAAACAAGCACCGAGGCTCTGTATGGCTAGAGGCCATAGACTTATTAGATAAAAAACCTGCGGGCTTTTTAACACAGCAATTACCTGAGCGTGTTTCTGTACTGGGGGTGAACGCAATGCCACCGATTTTTTTTAACTTTATCCAGAGTCTTTCCAAGCATTGCGATGTGCATTTATATTTATTACAGCCCAGCCAATTTTATTGGAATCGATCAAATACTAAAACCGTACTTGAGAATAACCTGATAGAGAGTGGCTTAGCTTCAAAGGGTGAGTCTTTCGAAGCGGATCATCCTTTGTTATCCTCATTGGGGCAGTTGGCGTGGGAATTTCAAGCGTTGATTTTACAAGAAGGCCGTATTGATCAGGAGTTTACGAGCTTTGATGATCATGACGGTCATGAATGGACTAATCTGCAACAACTTCAAAGTGATCTTTTAAATAACAGCTGCGTTAAAAAACAGGCAGTTAATGACAGCTCTATTGGTTTTCATGCCTGTCATTCTCGGTTACGGGAAGTGGAAGTATTGAAGGATCAATTGTTAGCTACGTTAGAAAAAAGCCCTGAAATTGAATTGCGTGATATTTTGATTATGGCGCCTAATATTCAGGATTATGCCCCCTTCATTGCGGCTGTTTTTAGTGATATCCAGCATACTGTTGCTGATCGTAGCCTCAAGTTGAATAATCCTTTGGTGGATTGTTTTATACGATTCTTAACGCTTAGCCAAAGCCGTGTCGGGTGGCGTGATGTGATGGCGGTTTTAGAGCAACCCGCTGTTTGTACGCGCTTTGACTTGAATGCATCTCGGTTAAATATTATTCGTTTTTGGATCAAAGAGCTTGGTATTCGTTGGGGATTATCACAGCAACATAAACAACAATGGAACCTTCCAGGAGGTGAGCAAAACACCTGGGCACATAGCTTAAATCGGTTAATGATGGGTTATCTCATGGGCGATGAGGATTCATTTGTTGCCGGTATCCTTCCTTACGCTGGTGTAGAAGAAAATGAAGCGGAAGCGCTTGGCGGTCTTTATGGTTTTATTGTCTTTCTGACCCGGGTTGAGGCTGAATTAAAACAGTCTCGCTCAAGAAGCGAATGGTCAGATTTATTGATTACCTATACCGAGCAGCTTTTTTTTGAAGATAGGCAATCACAAGCACAGTTGTTAGAGTTAAATGATCTGTTACTGGAATTTACGGATGAAAGTGAGCTAGCCACGGATGTTGAAATTGAATTTCCGGTCGTAATTGATTGGTTGAAAGGGACTTTGTCAGAAAGCAAATCCAGTAACGGTTTTTTAAGAGGACAGCTCACCTTTTGTTCTTTACTGCCGATGCGTTCAATTCCATTTAAGGTGATTTCGCTATTGGGAATGAGTGAGGGTGAATTTCCTAAAAGAGATCAATTTCAGACCATTGACCTGATGGGCATTTACAAACGCACTGGTGACCGTTCTCGTTCTCTGGATGATCGTTATCAATTTTTAGAAGTGATGTTGTCGGTTCGCAAGAAATTGATTGTGACCTATATTGGTCAAGGTAATAAAAGTAATGACGTGTTATCACCGGCCCTTGTGATTGTAGAATTATTACAAGTTTTAGAAAATCAATATGATTTGAAAGGCTTGTTAATAAAGCATCCCTTGAATCCATTTAGTGCTCGTTATTATGAAGCAGGAAGTCAATTGGATAGTTTTTCAACGGTTAACTTTAAAACAGCAGTGGCAGTCAGTGACCCAGACCTTTTAGTACACCCTTGGTGGCAAGGGGGGGTATCTCATAAGGATGTGGCATCTATTTCATTTAACCAATTGGTGCGTTTTTTTAAAAACCCACAGCGGTATTTTTTTAAAAATAGCTTAGGGGTAGAATTAGGAGCCTTAGGTGATTTTCCCGATGAGCGGGAACCTTTTTCGGTCAGTGGATTAGAGGCTTATGCAATTGATCAGCAGTGGATTGAAGATAAATTAAATCAGAAACCGATTACTATGCAACACTTACAATCGGAGGGGCATTGGCCTGATGGTGCACTTGCAGAGGTATTTTTTTCTGAAAAAAACATTGAGTTAGAGGCTTTTGTGGCGTTATTGCAAGGCCATGATTTAGGCAAGCGTCTTGATGATATTCATGTTGCGATTAAAGTGGGTCGCTATCAGGTTACGGGTCAGTTAACCGGGTGTTACCAGTTCGGTTGTTTAATTTACCGATATGCTGAGTTGAAAGGAAGTGATTTTATGGCCGCGTTATTGCAGCATTTACTGCTCAGTCAAAAAAAACCACAAGTCACTCGACTCATGACTAGAAATAAAATAATTATCTTCCCTGAATCCCTTCAGGGCGAGATTGAATTAGAGGGTCTTATTAACATTTATTGTGAAGGCTTGTTAGAACCCAGTGCTTTGTTTATTGAGCCGGCATTTGCTTATATGAATCAACACAGTGCTCGAAACAATAGCAATAGAGCAAAGAAAAATCCGATGGACTTGGCACATGAAACACTTGAAAAACAAAGGCGCTATGGAGCGGCTGAAGTTTGCCTGCTGAGTCGGCATCTGAGATTGGGAGAACATTTATTGGATTCTGTTTTTGAAGATTATTGTTTAAATATTTTATTGCCCATATGGAGTCAGGTTGATGTCCAAGACACGCTTTGAGGTAACGCGTGAGGTTTTACTACCCGGAATAAATTTAATAGAGGCTAATGCCGGTACTGGAAAAACATATACGATAGCCATGCTCTTTTTACGCTTTATTGTTGAGCATGGTTTTTTAATTGACCAACTATTAGTGGTAACTTTTACGCATGCGGCAGCCGCTGAGTTGAAAGAGCGAATACGGTTAAGGTTGTCAGAAATATATCACTGTATTTCAGTTGAAAAGACCGGCTTAGATGACACTACCTCGCAGTGGTTACAAGGCTTAGAACTTGAAGAATCGGTTGTTCTGCAACGACTAAAAACGGCGTTGTTAGATCTTGACCAGAGTGCTATTTTTACTATCCATGGATTTTGTTATAAGACGTTACAAGAGTTTGCGGTTGAAAGTAAACAATTATTTGAGCTTGATCTTATTGGCGATAGTCGGTCTATTCGGCAGCAGCTTGCTGATGATTTTTGGCGACAAACTATTTATCCATTAGCACCGCACGAGGGTGCAATTTTAACAGCGCAATATGATAATCCAACCGCGCTATTGGCAAGCATTAATGGTGTTGGGGGAGGCGTGACTGTCTACCCAGAAACGCAATCATTAACAGCGTGTCTTACACAAGTACGTGCGGCTAAAGATGAATTGAAGTGCCAATTTGAATTATATTTACACACACTGTCAGAGGCTGTGACTCAACCGTTTTTTAAGAAAACTTTTCAGGCTCAGTTTTTATCGTCCCATAAAGCTATTCAGCAATGGTTAACTACGGAACGTTTGACGTTTCCGTTAGAGGCTTTAAATACTTTGTCTTATCAAGGTGTTTTAGAAGGCTTGAATGGTCAAAAATTCAGGACCACGAAAACACAAATAGGGTTAGATCGGAAGATTGATTATTTAGCAGATTTAGGTATTCATTTCGGAGCTGTCGAGAAGGTGATCGAAACAAGTGAGTTTGCTCACATTGCGCTACGGGGTTTGTTACTTGCTTATATTCGAAATAAGGAAGACGCTGTTCTTGAAGAAATTCAATCGGTGTCATTTGATTGCTTGATTGGCCGCTTAGCTAACTTGATGGTCCAAGCCGATGGGATCACACTTAAAAAGGCATTACAGAAGCGTTATCAAGTGGCGCTGATTGATGAGTTTCAAGATACCGATCAGCAACAATGGACTATCTTTTCACAATTATTTGCACAGGAAAAACACTTTTTATATTTGATCGGTGACCCTAAGCAGGCCATTTATAAATTTAGAGGGGCCGATGTTTTTTCCTATTTTAATGCGGCAAAATTAGCGCACCGCCAATACACCTTAACTGATAATTGGCGCTCAAGTCCTCGTATGGTAGGTGCCGTTAATACGATTTTTGAAAGTCAGGATAATGTTTTTTTATTAAATGGCTTAAGTTACCAATCGTGTCAAACCGCATTATCCGATGAGGCCAATTGTTTTAAATCAGGTGGTCACCGCTTGCCGGGCATGGTGTTATGGCAATTAGGGTGTAATGCGGAAAATAACAGTGGTTTTTTAAAGTCTACCAACGCACAAATGCAAATTTCTGTTGCGGTCGTTAATGAAATTATTGATTTACTCACGCCGGGTAATGCCTTTGAGAAATCTATTGAGGGTCTAACGACAGCCATAGCTCCTAAGGATATTGCAATTTTGGTCCGGTCTAATGCGCAAGCAATAGACTATCAAAATTTGTTACGTGAGGTTGGCGTTCCAAGTGTGTTGAATAGTGCTAAATCAGTGTTTGAGACTACTGAAGCGAATGAATTTTATTTAATTTTACAGGCGATAGCACAGCCGAATAATACGGTGTTACTGAAACAATTTTTAACAGTAGCGTGGTTAAATGTGAGTGCCCCTGAGTTAATTTCGATCGTGGAAAATGATGGCTTGCTAGGGCAATGGTCATCACGACTATCAGAATATTATTTAATCTGGAGAAAGCAAGGGTTATTAGCAATGACCTATAAGTTGTTAGCAACTGAAGAGGTTGCATGCAAGCTCTCTAGTTGCTCAGCTTTTGAAAGGAAGATGAGTAATATTTTTCAATTGGCTGAATTAGTACAGACGGCAGAAACACAAGAAAATCTAAACATCAACGGGACACTGGATTGGTTACAACGGTCCATAGCCGACTTGAAGTATTCTGAACAGGAATTGTTACGATTAGAAAGTGATGAGCAGGCGATCAATATTTTGACAGTGCACCGCTCAAAGGGGTTGGAGTTCTCAGTTGTTTTTTGTCCCGTTTTATGGCAACACAATCAACATGTTCAGAAAGAGAATTCAGTGATTCAGTGTCATGAGAATGATTTAATGGTGGCTGATTTAGGGTCTTCAAAATTTGAAGATCGAAAACAGTTAGCTCTGCAGGAATCTTTTGCAGAAGATGTTCGTTTAAGTTATGTAGCAATGACGAGAGCGAAACTAAGGTGTTATATTGGCTGGGCCAATGTTCGCACAAAGGAAAATAGTAATCGTTCAGCCTTGGCGTGGTTGTTATTTGATGCGCCAGTAAATAATTCAGCGTTGAGTGATGATTTTAGCCGGCAACAAGGTGATTTACAGGCGCTGATGAGCCAGCATAGTACGTTTTTTGAATATCATTTATTGCCAGTAGATCAATCGGTTAGCCATCTACGATCGATAAAGAAAACGCCGCTACTGATAGCACCTGAAAAGTGCCTTCGTGATCTTAAAACACTGTGGCAGATAAATAGTTACACAGGGTTGGTAACACTGAGTCTTGACGAGGCTAATGAAGGGAAGCGTGACAACCGTGAAGATGGCTCTATAGAGGGCCTTGTGACGCCTGTAGTCGATCAATTACCAAAAGGAAGTCGGCTTGGGAATGTGGTCCATGAGTTATTAGAAAAAAATGCTTTTTCTGAACTGGCCAAACACGATGATAGTTTCTTTAAAGTTGATCAGGCTTGTGCTCGTTTTGGTTTGAAACTTGATCGTCCTGCATTAATGACTGATTTGTTACAACAGGTTGTAAGTACACCGTTGAACGAACAAGATCATGATTTTTTTCTTGCTCAAATTGACAATCAACACTGCATCAAGGAAATGCCTTTTTATTTATCGCATGCGCAAATTAATACCCAACAGATTAATGTTATTTTGGGAAATGAGGTGATCTATAGGTCTTTAACGCCTAAAAATTTAGTTGGGTATATGACTGGGTTTATAGATTTGGTCTGCCTTCATCAAGGCAAATATTATTTGATGGATTATAAAAGTAATTATTTAGATGATTACAGTTCAGCAGGAATGATCGAAGCGATGCGTACACATAATTATGGCTTACAAGCCTGGCTTTATAGTGTGGCGTTAACTAATTTTTTACAAGAAAAGGTTCCTGAATATAATTACCGTAGCCATTTTGGCGGCGTGCTTTATTTATTTGTTCGCGGAATGGAACCTGATCGGCCGGGGAGTGGCGTTTATTCTTTTCTACCTGATGCTGATAAATTACAACAATTAACCCGCTTGTTTGCTGATGGATAAAGTAGTAGATACCCAGTCTAGTCGTGGTATGGGTTGGGCGTTGAGACATTTTTTGTTAGCAGGCTCAGGCTTGATGGGGAGAGATAAGCAAAACTTTGAAGGATTGTTAGTGGAACTTCAGCAAGCCATTCAGCGGGGGGATACCTGCATTTCCTTAGGTGCTCAGGAACAAGCATTGCTATTCCGTAGTCGTTGGTTTAATGGCGAGCAAAAGCAACCGTTGGTTATCGCGTGCAATAAACTTTATTTTTATCGGTATTGGCATTATGAAAATATACTTGCTGAAAAGATCCTGTGCTACTCCGCTTATAAGCGGGATAAAGCACTTTTGTCTCGATTGCTTGAGCGTTATTTTCCTGTGGCGGACTCTGGTTCTACGGTACAACGTGATGTGCTTGCAAAGGTATTGCAACAGTCTTTTAGTGTGATTTCTGGCGGACCTGGAACCGGTAAAACAACCTTGGTTGTTAAGTTGCTGGCGATGGAACAGGAGTTAGCCAACCGGTCGTTGAAGATTGCATTGGTCGCACCCACAGGAAAAGCGGCCGTTCGTCTCCAATATGCAATAAATGAAAATAGAATGGGTTTGCCTTGTGATGAAAAAATTCAATCTGTAATACCGCAAGAGGTGACAACGATTCATCGCTTGTTAGGATTTCGTTATGGTAGTTCACTGTTCATTCATAATAAGGCTAATCCACTTGATTATGATTTGCTGGTGGTTGATGAGGCATCAATGATTGATTTGTCATTAATGACTAAATTGGTGACAGCTTTAACCGCGCAAACGAGGGTTGTGTTGGTCGGTGATAAAGATCAATTATCTTCGGTTGAAACAGGGTCTGTGTTAGCGGATTTGTCAGCGAGTACATCCGTTACCACCTGTGAGTTATTGAAAACCTATCGATTTAATACCCAAATTAAGGCGTTAGCCCTTTTGGTTAATCAACAACGTGCGAGTGAGGCATGGGCGATGATAATGGATCCCGCGAGTGAGGCGATTAACGGCATGGAAACGGAGTATATGGATTTTATTATTCATAAATACCATTGTTTTTTTAGAGCTATTGCAGATAAAGAAACCGTCAGTCAGCTTTTTGAAAAGTTAGCTGATTTTGTGGTGCTTTGTACTAACAAGCGCGGCCCTAAAAGTGTTGAAGCCATTAATCAGGGTGTTGAGCGGCGATTACGTGATAATAATATTATTCTTCAACAAGAAGAGTGGTATCTAGGGCGACCGGTATTAATCCATGAAAATGATTCTGTTTTAGGCATTTTCAATGGTGATGTTGGTATTTGTTTGCCAGACCCTGAGCAAAACAATCAGCTCATGGTCTGTTTTGAGCAGTCCAATGGTGACATTAAAAAAATTCTCCCGTCACGCTTACCAAAGTGCCAGACAGCTTTTTCGTTAACTGTTCACAAAAGCCAGGGGTCACAGTATAGAGAGGTGATGTTAGTCTTGCCCGCAAGTTATAACCCTATTTTAACCAAGGAAGTTGTTTATACCGCGGTGACTCGTGCTCGGGACAAGGTTTGGGTGGTTGCTGATAAAGAGGTTCTAATGCAGGCTATTAAGGTCAAAATTAGCCGCCAAGGTGGCCTTAGGGAGAAATTAAGGGTTAACTAATTTCGTAGTCGTTAGTTTTTTTTAGGCAGTCTTTGAGTTTTGCCTCAGTTCAGTCTAAAATAGCACATTAAATTGAAGTTAATATTGACTGACGAGGTATTAAGCATGGCTGAAGAGAAAATGTCTGAAGTGACCAAGATTCTGATTGCATTTGTTTGTGTGATGATCACTGGTGGGGTTATCATTGCAACATCTGGGGTTTCTAATGAGCAGAAGGCATCTAATGCAGTTTTGACTCATTACAGTAATATGTCTAGAATCGCACAATACCAGTGTCCTAAAGCTATTCTGAAGCATACGGGTGAAAAGGCTTACATTGTTAGTAACAGTGAATCTGATAAAGAAACTTATGTTACTTTGTCGTATGAAGGCAGTGAAACATTCTCTAAGGCATCTTGTTCGATCGACCAATTTGGAAAAGTGACACAAGTAGTGGTTGATGGGAAAGAGATGATTTAAATACTTCCCCTTAAATCTTTAGGCGAAAGACGACTAGAGGTTTGACGCGCGCATAGTCAGATAAAGGCGAATCTTTCGGGATTCGCCTTTCTGTTTGTATTAAAGGATTTTTTCGGGGTTGTAGGCAATATTTTAGTTTTTTGATAGCGGTGATTGTGAGTCGTTATGTGCGCGTGACTTGACCGATCACTATTCTTAGCTACACTCTATTCGTATTATTAATGAGGTATTTTTCAACACAATGTTTGACTTAAGTTTTTTTATTTCTTTAGGGGTTCATGGGGGTAGTTTAGCGCCAGGAATGGCCGATCTTGTTAATTTAATCGTTGTGTTTTTTGAAGACCTGACCAGTAAACCGTTGGGTGAGCTTTTCTTTGCATTAATACCGGGTGTTAATTCATTACCTAATATTCATCCGTTAATCATTCATTTTCCCATTGTTTTATTCCCAACTTTTTTTATTGTGGATGTCATCGGTAGTTTGACGAAAAATAAAGAGTTAAGACAGATGGCGAGTGGACTTCTCTATCTTGGCGCTATTAGTTCTGTTTTTACGGTTATTGCAGGTTTTCAGGCTGCGTCTAATGTGCCTCATGGGTTAGAGGTTCATGACATTTTAGAAAAGCATAAATGGTATGGGCTCGTTGTGGCTCTGTTAGGATTAATTTTATCGATTTGGCGTTTTCGTGCGAGATTATTCTTTTGCAAAGAAGCGAATGTATTTCATCTCATTTCTTCTGCTTTGCTATGTGCAGTACTCACCTTAGGTGCAGACTTAGGGGGGTTAATGGTTTATAAATTTGGTATCGGTGTTGAAGCAGCCAGTTCTGCGGGTGACAGTCTGTTACATGAACACGGGTTGGATAAAAAGTAATTACGGTAAGGGCCTTGACGGTTATCGTTTCAAAAGCGGTTAGGTAACCTCGAGCTGTTCGTTCTAGGGATAGAGTAGTCAGAAATAAGTGCTTGGGTGTATTCTGATTGGTGTTGGAATACGCCTTTTTTAATGCTCCTGTTTTGACTTAGACCGGTGGCTGGAATGCTTGGTTACGATCGCTAAAGTTGATTGACACAAAAGGCTAATAGCAACGCTATTGCAGAAGTAAGTTATAGCGTTTCGTTGATGTGACAAATCAAGGCGGTGATAAACGATGCTGGTAAATGGATGTTTATTTGTATCGAGAGATAAAATATACCCTTGAAGTGTCATGACTCTACTTCAAGGATATTTTATAGTGGTACCGAGGGCCGGATATTCCAGGGCCTGGCACACTTTCTGTGATAACCGCTCATAACCGCTCATAGCCTTAATATACGGGGCGCCTGGGCTATTCTTGTCTGTCGCTTTTCTTGCATTACCTATCATGATCGCTTATGCTTTACGCCAGAATTTACGCCAGGTGAGGATAGGTGGTGGCAACATACAGAAAGCGAGGCGACAAATGGCGCGTTGAAGTTTGCGTCAATGGCATCAGAAGGTCGGCAACTAAAAATTCCAAAGCCGAGGCGCGTACCTGGGCTATCGATGCCGAGATAGAAATCGAGAAGGGACCGGCAAGGCCCAGGCATTTTTTTCAGGAAGCCCTGGATCGATACCTGGCAGAAGTTTCTGTTCACAAAAAAGGCTATAAATATGAGAGCGGCAGAATTAAATACTTTAATTCACTGCCGTTGTCACAGTTGCTCCTGGACAAAATAACCCCGGACGAAATTGGTATCTGGCGCGACGCCAGGTTACGCTCAGTTAGCGCCGCCACGGTGAACCGCGAACTTAACCTGCTATCATCCATCTTCACGCGATGCCGACGCGAGTGGAAATGGATCGACGTTAATCCTATTGCCGGGATCTGGCGGCCGAAGAATCCCCGGCCCAGGGATCAAAGAATTAATGACGAAGAAGTTAAGCGAGTCTGTGATGCGCTAGGGTATGAAGGTAGTATCACACTAAAGAAGCACCTTGTTGCCGCGCTCTTTGTCCTGGCGATTGAGACAGGGATGCGCCTGGGCGAGTTGTGCGCTTTGCGCCCTGGGCACATTAAATTAGCGGATCGATATGTTGTGGTGGTTGATTCAAAAAATGGCGATCGGCGGGATGTACCCTTGTCGTCCCGGGCGGTGATTATAGTTAACCAGGTTATTAGCGCCGGATTGACAGTCTCTGCCCACACAGCGGGCGCTATCTATAGAAAGCATCGGGCGCTTGCGGGCATGGATCACTTTCATTTTCATGACACCAGACACGAAGCGCTCACTCGACTCGCCAGAAAACTTGACGTTCTTGATCTGGCTAGAATGGTGGGTCACAGGGATCCGAAGTCCCTGATGATCTACTACAACGCGACAGCCACCGAGATAGCCGGTCGCCTGGATTAGTGTCGGTTCTTCAGCACCCATTTTTTTACTTCGCCCGGGTCCCAACGACGATGCGACAACTTGTCTTCTGACGAGGGTATTTGGATTGCCCTGGGAAAATCTTCTTTAGAGATGATGTTACGACGGGCTGTCGGGGTTGAGATGGACAGATACGCTGAAATGTCCTTAATGCCCCACAACTTGTCTCTCTGACGAAGGCTGTCTTCAGCCAGGGATAGGATTTTTTGCATCAATAGTTCTTCGTTCATAACAATTCCTTTAGTTTCCCGGCGTCATAGACGCGGGGCAAATAATAATTGGTTAACTCATTCCATTTGACGACCAGGCCACTTTGTGACGACTCACTATCGCGCAATACTTTGCGTATCTTTTGATAATCAACAGGGTTATCGTCAAACATTTTCGTGCGATTTATTCGTTGTCTCGACTTATGTTTCATGGTCGGTCTTTGTGTTTTATATTTCCGTAGGTTCGATTACGCTCTTCGATGTAACCGATTAGCCGGGCTAAATAATAATGGTTCTTCTTCAGTGACTCGAGGCCACCCTTGCCTTGGTAGCGTAGTACATAGCGGATGCAATGACCGACATTGGTAGCCTCAATACCATCTCTGACATTCTTCACAACCGCTTCAATGACGTTGATTACTTCAACCCATGTGCCACATTTCGGGCACTTGTAGAGCTTGTAATGATCTGGATCATTGATTAAATCCTCTTTTTGTTCACTCATCCCAATTTACTCCGTCGTCTTCAAATAATGTTTCAATGATAAGAATGCCCAGTGCTATCACGATAAAAACCGGGGCCAAAAGCAGTGCTAATAACCAGGTTAAAATAGTCATTCGCTCTCCATGATTTTATGATGGTCGCCTACAATCGGCACGTCTTTGTTAGTCATCTTCATGAATAACATAAGCAAAGAGGTTGCCTGGTCACCGGCTCTGAATTTTGATTTTTCACTCGCTATTTGACTGATGCCGGCAGTTGACATCCCAGTCTTCTCCGCTAATTGAGTTTGTGTCATCCCCGCCGCTTGCAGATATTTGATCAGCACCGGCCAGTCCACTTGCTTGATCGGGTCATTCATGGTCAATAATTTCTTTAATAGTGCTATCTAGCCAGGCTTGTATGGGCACCTTGAGTTCCGACCAATATTCGATGTGGTCTGAGCCATGCGTGCATTTTCCCCGGTACGTTTTGAGCGGGTCATAATTCTCAATCTCTTGAAGCGCGGAAGACTGCATGAAAAACACATAGTCTTCAAAGTGTTTGCGGCCATCCTTCACATATTCATCATAAACGGAAGGTCCTGTCGTGTAGTCGTCAGGTGACTGCTTACAAAGCCGCACCACTTCTGGCACTGGCCGGTTGTACATGATAACCAATATCCATCCGCTAAAGGGCGGTGGAGTATCGGTCACTTTGTTCCATGTCATTTTGATCATCTATATAGTCTCCTTCGGTGAAATCAAATTTTAGTATCTTTGGGTATTGTCTACTTCGGTCAACAGTGATTGACGTTGGTATCTTTATGAAATCGCTGTGATCTAAAAACTGCCCCACAGTTCTGGGGAAATCATCCCGCGTAAGAACTTTGCCACGACGATCAAGCCACCACTTCATAGCCATCTCAAGCGCATACCCTTCGTGTTCAAAGCAGATCCACTCCGAAGCGATGCTATCCAAGCCATTCATATAGTTGACTCGCACCGAATCCGGCTTGCCCAGTTTTTCATGACGGTAATAGTAAACATCAGTGATTGGTGTGGTTTGAATAGGGCTTTTTTTCTTGGCGATGATTTCCAATTCTGAGGCACTGTCATTCAGTGAAAAAAACTCATAGCCGCAACTCCAACAGGTCCGAGCAGACGACGCACAAACCGCCGAACATTCCGGGCAGTCCTTGGATTCTGCTCTAATCCGGTCCGGGTCATCAGCGCTTAATTGTTGCGCGCGGGGTAGGCGCCCAGTGATTTGATTGACCGGCCCCATCACCAGGGTGTTGTCAGTGAAGTCCGCTATCAGTGCGGGCCTATCTTTTTTGTTCTCATGAGGTCGCATAACGCGCCCAACCATCTGGACCCAAAGCACTGGCGACCGGGTGTTTCGCAACATTCCAATGAAGTCAGTGCCGGGCGAGTCGAACCCGGTGGTCAGAACACCAACCGACACCAGGCACCGGAGAGAACCCGATCGGTGGCGTCTGATCATACGCTCTCTTTGTTCTTTTTTAGTCTCGCCGGTTATCAATTCGGCATCGATGCCCCGGGCAAGTAAACCGTTGGTGATATTGGTGCAATGAGCAATCGTTACACCAAAGACGATCCAACTTTTGCGGTCAGCGCCCAGGCGGGCCATTTCTGCACAGGCCGCATCTGTGATCGATGAGCGATTTACCAGGGCGTCCAGGGCAGAGATGACAAAGTCGCCATGCGTTGTGCCGGTTCGCCGGACATTCTCAGCGTTAATGCTCAGTTGCGTTGCGGCCGGCTCAATGCCCGCCAGGTACCCGTCATCGATTAACTCACCCATCCCAACCTGGGCCGCGATGTCGGTGAAAATAGAGGTCTTAGTCTTATGTAACCAGATGCCTGAACCCCTAAACGGGGTAGCTGTGAGGCCCACTACACGCATATTTGGATTAACCCCTAGCAAGTGGTCGATGGTCTTGCGAATCATGCCGACGTTCTCATTATTGGTCAGGTGCGCTTCGTCGATAATCATCATATCAAACGCGCCAATGTTCTCTTTTCTGTTGTGAATAGTGCCGACAGTGCCAACAATAATCTGGCGATCATAAATAAAAGATCCGAGCGATGCACTCAGGATACCGGCGAGTGATCGATCCTTGATAATGTTTAGCAACTTCTCGTAATTCTGCTCACACAACTCTTTGGACGGAACCATCATCAAAACACGCTGATTGTCATAGCCCATTGCAATGCGGCAGATCTCTCCGATCACCAGGCTTTTGCCGGACCCGGTGGGCATGGCGATGATGGGGTTCCCGGTTGGGTTTTCGCTGAACCAATGCAACAGCATATCGATGGATCGCTGTTGATAATCGCGTAGTTTGTAAGCTATTTGCATATTATTCTCCCGTCAAACTTTTCTCGAAACATATCAATGGCTTTGTCCTCACCAATCAACTTTGAGCCACAGGCTTTAATTTCAGTCGAGCGGTAGGCGGGGAAGCCGGGCCCATTAGCAAAGGTCGCGCCGGTTTCTTTACGGTATTCAATGGTGTTCTTAGCCTGGTCTGCCGACTGTATTGTCGCGAAACTCAACAAGCTAGGTTTGTACAAATGCTTGTCACAAGTGGTGCCGAATTTACTACCCACAGCACAAGACCATCTTGCGTCACCGTCAAGTTCTGCGGTGGCATGGATACAAGTCCGGCAATTAACTTCAGGCAGATCAGTGCCGTGACAGATATTATTAAAGTCGCACCATTTGCATTGATACCAACCTGGATTGTCACTGATTTTCTCAGGTGGTGTATCGGATGTGATGATGGTCCGAGCCTTGTTGATCAGACGTTCGGCGATGTTCTGGTCATACTCAATAATCTCCTGGTAAAGGGTGTCATCATTCTTATTGACCACCAGGTAAAAGGCTTTCTTCATCCCGGTCCAGTGCATATAGAGATTGGTCTGGCCGTGATGTTGTGGTTTCGATTTCTCAACGCCGTTTTTAACCAGGTCTTTAAAGGCGCGATCACCTGATGTCTTAAACTCGACAACCATCCATTCATCAGGTGACTCAGCAAAGCCCTTTCCGGCCCCGTCCATAGATCCACCCATGTGACCGCCAACAGCCTTGAACCGGTATTGCTCGCCGGTGTTCGGATTAACGCTCACTATTTCTATGCCCGCCTGGCGAAGCCACTCGATAATCCTGGGCTCTTCATCATGGCCGCGCTGAAATAGCCGCAACATTCTGCCGCTGAAGGTGGACACCTGGCACCAGAAGAAGGTGTACCAGATGGCGCGGTCACAGTGGCCGCCTATAATAGAGGCGCCGAGGTGGGCGCGATGCCCACCGTCAGCGTTTCGCTCAACGCCCTCATCCACCAGGGCGACGGATGTTGGCTTTGAGGTCATTGACCCGTCATCCACACAGGTTGGTCGCTTTCTGCCTTTGCGACAGGTTGCTGTGGCGCCGGTGGTTGTGGCGCGGCAGAAGGTAAGGGCGCTGAAGCAACAACGCCGCCAACAGGCGAATACCCAGTGACCTCATTTTGCTCACCATCAATCACATTACTGCCTTCATAGGTGGTTTTCTGAATCACCACCTTAATGACCAGGGGCTTATGGGTTGGGATCATGCTCGTCAATATAGCTAAGTCATTGGTGGGTTTAACCTGAACACCTAAAGCCTGAAAGATAGCCCTGAGATTACGCTTGGCAATGTTGACAGCCGCCGGCGTCTTATTAATGATGTTGAGGTTAGGCCAGATTTTACGTCCTTTGCTATCGCCTTCAATAATTTGAATAGCAAGCGAGATTTTTTTGCCTCCGCTCTTGGTTGTCTCGACCGTGGCCGATTCGATTAAGGCCGTGTGATTACCGGCCGGGATTAAGCTACGCTTGGGCGCGTCGCCAAAGTCTTCTGTCATGTCAAAGCTAAATAGATCGTCGTTCATTTCTTAATCTCCTTAATTGAAGGTTGTGGGAAAAGTGCTTGTGCCAGGGAGTCCCAGTTAAGTGGGATCTCTGGCGGTAATCCTGGGATGCGCGATTTCGCGGTATACGCCGGGCTTGGGGCGGTGTGAATCACGCGCTCGTCGGTCGTCATGGCGCGAGTCCGTTTTTGGTTGAAGCCTTTGCCATCTTCCTGGGTGGTGATGACTTTTAAGTTCGCAAAGAAAATAGCATCGCTAAATTCCTCAACAAGACCGGCCGCTTTTTTGTGCAACTTCAAGCCATAACTGTCATACGGTGGGTGCATAGGCTCTTCGATCTTGATGATTTGCGAATGACAGATCATCATCACGATCATGTTCTTTTCATTTCGCAACGCTGTTAGTGCCATGAAGAATCGGCGCCATAAACCTAGTGCTTCGGCGTAACCCCGCATATAGGGAATTTTGGTAATGTCATCGACTTTATTTTCCTGACAAATCTTGTTCCAGATTAGATTTTCAAGCCAATCTAAAGAGTCCACAACGACCGTTAGATAATCATGAGGGTCCTTATAAAGAACCAGAATAGACTCTAAAACTTCGTCGAAAGTTGTCGGCGTAAATGCCTGGGCGTTTAGTTCGCCCAGTCCGCCCTCGAGATCGATAAAGATGGGCTTTGGAGCCATCGATGCCAGGGTGCTTTTGCCGACACCGGGACCGCCGTGAATCACAATCCTGGGCGGCTGTTTTTTTGGAGTGCTAATTGATTTAAGTGATATGGCCATGATTATAATACCTTTACTGTAACGGCGATTTTTGCCGGGGTGGATGTTACGGCCTGGGCGATTCGTGACCAGGCGTCGGGCTCATTATTGATTAGATAATTGACTGCTTCGGTG
>ENA-OSET01001326-OSET01001326.1-sediment-metagenome-genome-assembly--contig:-NODE-1326-length-25825-cov-29.580589_pt1 | contig 25825 bp, 23 predicted proteins | sample MGYA00237882_ERZ534229 | MGnify/ENA primary metagenome ERZ534229 (study PRJEB26408, sample SAMN06266212) | sediment metagenome | isolation source: Hudson Canyon methane seep mesocosm | place... | reverse complement strand
GGTGGACTTCGTACGTGCGTCTTGGGTGTTCGTCGTGCGTTGTCGTTTTGCCACGGGCAGTTCCTTTGTGGGTGGTGTGGTTAGGGTGGCGTTGGCCACAGGTAATTCGGATGCGCCTCATAGGTGTGATAGCGGGTTCGCAGCTCAGTGCGGTAGTCCTGCCATAGAGTTAATGTGTCGGCGCTTAGGGTACGTGAACCCTCAAGGTGCCGGAGGATTACAATGTCAGACTCACTAAAGCGGCGTGCGTGTTCGGCCTCGAACTCGTCGCGGGTCATTATGAAATCGCGGAAAAGTCCGGTATTAGGGTCGAACAATTGACCGATGCTGCATTCGGCGCACTCGTCCGTCGGAATGAATATGATGTTGTCAAGCACCCGCGCTTCCACTAAGGGAAGTTGTAAGTGCGTAACACGCTGGGTCTTTCTGTCTATTATGGTATATGTCATTAGCTCACCGTGACCTCTGCTGCGCCGGATGCACCGTCGCCCCCGCGTTTATAGTCACCTGGGTAATAGTTAGGGAACGGCGCGCCAGATGGCCAAGATGAGTCCTGCGATTGTCTGGCTCCACCGTCGCCCCCGTCTCTTATAGTGACCTCAATATAGTCGGTATTACTCTCCACCGAGAAACTGACTGTCGCATAGCTGCCTTCGCTGCCACCATACCCAGTTTTGTTATCCCACCAATCGCCTGCGCCACCACCACCTGATCCACTCCCTGTGCCATTGTGGCCAAGACTTGGCGCAGAATAGTTAGAAGCTAAACCGCCTGCGCCACCAGCGCCGACGAGGACGCCACCGTGCGACGCAGAAACACCAGCTTGGCCATGTAAATGGCCATACTGCCCTTGGTTCGCAGCTGCGCCTCCACTGGCTGTCAACGTGTGTCTGGTTGTCCCGTCGATTCGCTTGATCTTAACTGTTGTTGCCTGCCCCGCTTGGGGGGCGGTGTATATGTACGGTGTAGACGTGCTGCCTGTACCGCCTCCGCCACCGCCGCCTAGTGCTTTTATTGTAATTGTCTGCCCTATGTTCGCGGCTACGAGTTGGCGTACATAGGTGCCGCTCTCGGTATACGTCGACGTCCCGCCAATGGGAGCAGGGACATCACTTGAATTAACAATCTGTATCGTGGTGCCATCGAAATACATGTAGCTCGTTTGGGAGCCCATGTTAAATTTAAGTTGGCCGTTCTCCATACCGAAATACATGCCTGTATTATTGAAGTCATTACCGTGGGTTTTACCCCAAGCAATGGCACCCGTCTCAGTCCCAGATGCGTTTACCATCAGCGTGCCATACAGGTTCATGTCTGCTACGTTTAGCAAGCCTGCGTCTATGCGATCTGTGTCTATGTAGCCTGAATCTATTTGCGTGGCGTCTAGCGTAATTGCGCTGATTTGCGGCGCTGTTAGTAGGGTTGTGACTTGCATAAAGTCTGTAGTGAGGTTGGCTATTTTTGCTACATCTATCGACGCATCCATAATCATGGCGTTTGTCATGTAAACACCCTCATCGATCCACGCCTTGAAGTCAGGGTCTGCCCTACAAGCGGCTTCAGTCACTGAGGTTGATGGGGAGAGGCTATTATAGATACACATGCCAGTGCCATTGCCAGTGCCAGCAACGACTTGAAAGGGCGTCACATCCCCCTCTGGGGAAGAAATCTTAAAGTGATCCACATTAATGGCGAACTCACTGCTGTCTGTCCAGATGCCGCCTGCCGCCGCGCATTGTGCCTGATCTTTTGATTCATCAAACAACCCGTTAATTAAGCATGCAGCACCTGATGCCAGACCATAACCAACAATCTTGCCAGTACCGTTGTCGATCTTCACAACCTTCTGGGAGCGAAGGCCATTAATAGAACCAGTTTGTTCGCTAATGGTTGAAGTATGTTCTCCCACCGTAGTGGTCGTCGTCTTTAATTCGCTTGCTATAGCTCCATTGGCCTTCCATGTAAAACTCGTGCCTGACGCTGGTACTGCCGCTTCACATAAGGTTTTAGTAGCATAAGCTCCAGCGACAGAAGATATACCTTCAGCATTGGTGTATTCACAGTAGCCGACTTGTTCAATAATTTTGGTATCAACAGACGCGTTTGTTGCTATAGCTAATGGCAACCATTCAGTGCCATTCCAACGATGGGCCGCATCTCCGTCATCTATATCAATCCAAAGATCATCTGTATCAAGCGGAATTTCTACTGTTCCCTCTGGCTCATCGGTGGCAAAATAAACCATGACTTTCCGATCAGCAGTCGTCTTCGCAATGCCTGCTGCTTGTAATGCACCCGCTATGTTAGCGTCTGGAACTTCAGCCCATGCAAAAGGTATGACCGAAATGTCCCATCGGTTTAGTATGTTTTGTGGTATCCCATCGCCAACCTCAGCTTCGCTGATATCTATCCAAAGATCTCCACCGTCTAGGGTATCTGTTTGTTCTGTTGGCGGGTTAGTTTGGTAAAACACCCTGACCTTGCCATCAGCAATGGCTCCTGCGGTTGCTGCGGCTGCAACAGCGCCAGCGATACCTGAGTTCTCTGTAGACACCCAAGCTGACCCGCTATAAAGATATGTGTCATTTTTTGGTACCTGTACCACAGGATCAGTACCCGCCTGATCAACAAGTTCAATATCTATCCACTTGTCACCCGCAGTGAGTAACCGACCATCGGCGTGTGCTGTTGGTTGGTTTGGCCCTGCTGAAATAATGGTGTCATTTAACTGGGATCTAAGGGTTTGACTCAGTGCAGAGTTACCAGTAGCTGCGTTAAGTTCGGCAATAAGATTAGCCACTAGCTCATTTGTCTGTCCAAGAGTCCCGTCGGTCCCGTTAAAAACACCGACTACAGCGGCTGGCGAACGGAACCTAACCCAGTAATAGTAAGTCGAGTCTGGCTCAACCGTATCTACATATATATGTGCGGAAGTACTGCCAATATGAGTGGCAGTGATTAGGTCATCAGTATCGTTTCGGTACACCTCAGTGGATGCCACTAACGCGTTTAGAAAACCACCTTCCCACGACAAAATGATGTTTGTGAACGTGCCATTGACCTGTAAATTTAAGGGGGTTGGTGGAGGTGACAGGTCCACCTCAGCCCCCGCCGATACGGCAGCGAGGGTCTCAGCTATTATACTGTCTGTTTTTGGGATTATTGTACCGCCACCAGGCACAGCGCCCGCCGGCAGCGTCACCATTCCCGAGTCCGTTAGATCCCGAAATGTGACCGCTTTGTCCAGATCGTCACCACGTTGCCCAACCTGCACTTCTAGCGCCTCTTTCATCGCGCCTATAATGGGTTTTAGTAACGGGTCGACCTGCGAGGGTATTACAGGGATTGCTGGAACATTCGTTTTTCGACTCATATAAGCTCCGCCATGTTATCCGCGATGGCGACACTGTTCACTGCACTTGTGCCCGAAAGCTCGATCTCCCACTGCTTAGCACGGGTGCCAGAAGGTAACCGAAAAGGTTCGCTATCTGTGACGCTGTGGGTAGCAATCAATGTGGTATCAGCATAGAGTTTGAATGTAAGAGGGTAGGCGTTGGCGTCAAGTCGCGCCCAACCCAAGTTACGCGGCGCGGTGCTGGTGAACGGTTTGGATTTCCATGTGTAGCTGTAGGACCCTGTGCCCTGACCGAATTTCTTAACGGACACACCATCCACGTAGTACAACGTATCTGTCTCGGAGTGATTGTACGCTGCGGTAAATGTAGCACTGCACGTCGTTAATGAGTTCTTGCCACCGCGAGGGTCATAAACAATACTCAACGTACCGTTTGATGCGATGTATGTACCCTCATAATTCATCGCCTGCATATCTGCTGGACCATACTCCTGCCACTGTGATCGTCGAAGCAATGGCTCTGTGACCAGTTGGGCTCGCCCGCCGGACACTGAGACTAATCCGTCAGGTGATGCGTACATCACGTACTCACCCATATCCACCATGGACATCTTGCTTACGCACGCTTGGTCGCTCTCTAACTGAATTAGGCTAATGGACGCTGGATCTGTGCCTTGTGCAATGTAGGGTTTACCCGTCGTGCCCACTACCAAACCGCCTGGTACAGGTTTTATTGCAACGATGTCTGACTCAGTGGCTAGCTGATATGAAACAGGCCAAGCGTGGGGCATATAAGGTACGCAAAAACACAAAGTTTTGCCGCTAAATCCAGCCATAATACCGTTGCCCATTGAGCAAAGTCCCTGCATAGGGCCCGTTGGAAACATAGCAGCGTCGTCGTCCGGCGGTCGCATCCATGATATTGATGGGATCACTTCCCCCAGGCCGCTATTGGTAACGCTATCAAGTAGCGTTGTTGCGGTATGATCAACCTGGGCAACAAACTGATAGCTCGTATTTGTACTGCCAGTGTTTGTACGGTAGATGCGCTTTAGAGCATTCGTAGTAAAATTAAGGCCGTTAGTAGTAGGGATAGCTGGTAAAGCGATTGTGACACTTTGTCCATCTCTAAATTCAACTGGCACACTAGCTGCTGATGGAGGGCCTTCCTCGCCCCAACTGGTAACGTAGGTGACAACATAACTCCTGCTCTCCTCGAGGGCATCTGCTGTCGCTGTGCCCGTTACTGTGACAGTGGGCGTTGTCGTAGGGGCCGGAACCCCCAGTCGATAAGGTCCACCATCGTTACGATAAATTTTTGGGTAAGCCGAGCCAGTGTAATAGACGCGTTCAGTAACGTCATTGACTATCGGACCCTCTACAATGTCCACTTGTTCTGAGTAGCTTTTCCAAACAGTCCCAGAGTACAGGTACACCGTCTTTGTACCGCTCGGCACCGTTTGGGCAATTGAGCTAGCATCAGGCAGTGCTTCTAAACGACCTGAGTCAAGGCGTACATTCTGTGCCGTTTGGGCAATTGAGTTTCCTAGTAAACGCGGTGCGATTTTCGGCGCGATACCACTGAACTCTGAGACGCTGAAACTGGCCATTTAGTAACTCCAAATATTAGGTCTTGCGAACCCGTCCTCAATACTTAAATCATCAAGGTGGATAAAACGGCTCCCACCTTTTTGCTGTACACCGATGCCCGTAATGCCGAACTCGAAGGCGACTCTAATCAGTTTGAGTGCCCTATCGCCGCGCACAGCTATATCGACTGCGCGTCCTGATGAATGCGCACCAGGCTTTCTTTTTTTGGCTTCGATAGGGTGTGTGGGGGCACGGTATGCGGAGGTGACTGCGAAAGGGAAACCACATTTTTCTCGGATGGCTTCCAGCGTGATCATAAAACCAGGGTCCATTTGACATGCACCCGTGTGGCTGCACCTTAGCTCATCTTCTGAGAAGTACTTCCAGCCGTTCATAGTAAAATGTCCAACAGTTTGTCCCCGACGGCGCTATCGCCAAGAACCACAACGATCAACGCACCGACAGCGATCCACTTAATCTGAAGTAAGACTGTTTGTATCCCATTGAGCGTTGCCCGTAGGCCTTTAAACGCTTCTTGGAGATCACCAAGTTGGTCCGCGTGTGAGGTGAGAGTGAACTCAGCTCGTGTCACCCGCTTTTCTAATTCTTGCATAACTGTTCCGATGTATTAGCACTGCTTATATTATATATCAAAGCTAGCTTTTTCGCTTGCCCATAATGCCTTCTGCGGCACCGCCCATGAAATAAAAGCCAATGATCGTCAACATGATCCAGTCAATCTGGAACTCCGCCAGCACGTCTTTTACCGCAGTAACATCTTTATCCATGAACACCATCGCCATCACAAGGACGTAAGTGATGATATAAGTGCCGCCAAACATCAAGGCAAGATAGCGTTGGGCGATCTTAAATGGCGCATATGCTTTCATTAGGTCTGTCTTAGCTTTGGTCTTGGCTTCGACCATCTCTACATCAGAGGTATATGCATCATCAATAAGCTCCATACCTTTGCTTATTATGTCCCCACTACCAAAAATTGTTTTTAGAATGCCCATGTTCACCTCAGATAGACAATCGCGCCGAATAACGTAGCGATTGTAATTAGTAAACCGAGCATGACTTTTATGCCCAGCGTTAACGCTTCTTCTATTGCCGCTGCACGTTGATACTTCTTACGTGCCTGAGCTTTGGCTGCTTCTTTCTGATCTCTGGCAAACTGCGCTTTGAACTGTAAGAAGTCGTGATAGCCTAAAAGTCCTTGCTTGTTCAACATAAACTTCAACTCTTCTTCCTGCTTCATTAACTGTTGTTGCGCCTGATAAGCCTCCAAAGCCGAACCCTTACCTTTGGATGCCACTTCCTTGTTGATAGCGCTTGACGCACCGAAGTAGTCGGTGACAGCCTTTCCAGCATCTAGCAGCTCCCTGCCATTAGCTAGAGTCGCCTTAATGGTTGCAAAGGCAGCATTCGCTAGAGCCAGTTCAGCGATCATCTAGCTAGGCTTCGGGTACTTGTCTTTAATAACCTTAATATCCGCTTTCCAAGCGTCTAGGCCGTTGTGGTAGATATTATCTAACTGCTCGGCTAGTGCTGGATATTCGGATAAGCGACCATCCAACCAAGCCCTTGCATCTTGCTCGGCCTGTGCTGCTGCACCGTCTGCTAGACGTTGGTTGTTTTCTTCTTCGGTTAGCTCGATACGCTCGCCGTTGACTAATTTAAATACGTTTGTGCTCATTGTTTTCTCCTAATTTAAGCCATATAGGGTGAAGTTGCCTGCTTCAAAGTTGTTGCCTTGAGAGCCAATTAATTTGATTTTGCCAATCGTGTCGGTTGATGAGGGTGAGTTGAAACCTAATATGGCGTTTGTGATGCCCACTGATAGACTTGTATCATCCATCAAGTTATCTCGTACTTGTAATGTAGGCATGCCTGTCGTGTTGAAGATAGTTATCTCACCAAAATTAGAGCCATTTGAAGAGTCCACTCTAGTGCCAGGCCACATTTCTAGTATAGAGCCTGTACCAGCGTAGACCGAATCATGGTTAGCACTACTGCTACCACCGAAACGGTGCATGTGGAACTTCAGTGTCTCCGAATACGAGCCAGAGCCGACTGTAATGTCCATTGCAAACGAGTTATCGTTTGAACCCCAATTACACCCCCAGTAAAGGATTTTATACACAGAGTAACCCGATAGTGTGTACTCTATTTGTGCAACTGCACTAGATACTGTTGTTGATGAAATCTCAGTCCAACCGCCACCACCACCGGAGGAGGGGAGATTAGTCAGACCACTACCATCACCTACAAATGCGTTTGCATTCACGGTGCCTGTGACTGCCCCGCCTGTAAGTGGTAGGGCAGGAGGGCTTTCAAGCAAAAGACTAGTAGCGGATACGGCTTTACCTGCAAACACTGATATTGTGTCTGCTGTTGTGGCTAGCGTACCATCTTCTTGGACATAATAAGTTGAGCCTACAGTGAGGCCAGATTGGTTGGTGGACAGACCACCTTGAAACATTATAGATGCGGTTTGACCGTTGGTGTAAGCATCAGTTGAGGTGCCGATGAAATTAGTCGCGGTGAGGTTACTTGCTGATGATGCCATATGGCCTACAACAGCCACTCCAGATGAGCCCCCTAAGCCTTTACCAAAGGCCACAACAAACTGGCCAGCGGTGTTCGGGTCGAACATCGCCACATGATCCGTCGTGTATCCTGCGTAAGTGGTGATTTCAGAGCCGAAACTAACCGCACCTGCCGCAATTGTACCTACCACCACAGAGCCGTAATCGGGCGTGTCTGATGATCGGTAGGCAACCACAAACGACCCAGGCGTGTTCGGATCGAAAGATGCGTAGCAGGACGAGGAATATCCAGACTGGAACACGACCGCAGTGCTGTAGCTAAGCGCCGTTCCCGACACAGTCCCCACCACGCAGGTGCCGTAGCTAGAGTTTCCTCCATCTCGAAAAGCAACGACAAACTGGCCAGCGGTATTTGGGTCGAATTTCGCTGATATATCATAAGTTTGCGAGTCATTAAACATGGACTCAGTGCCGAAACTCAGCGATGTACCTGACACAGTGCCTACGACAGCTACGCCCTTGTTGTAAAAACCTAAATCCCGATAGGCCACCACAAATTTGCCCGCTGTGTTCGGGTCAAAACTCACTGATGAGTAATCAGTGTTGCCCGCATTGAAGACGTACTTACTGCCAAAAGTAATTGAAGTCCCTGACACAGTGCCTACGACAGCTGTGCCGTAAGTTGAGTTCCCGCCGTCCGAGAAGGCTGCAACAAACGTACCTGCGGTATTAGGGTCAAAAGCTACTGAGACTCGGTTGTAAGATGTCGATGAGTTGAACACAACCTCTGAACCGAAACTCAGCGATGTACCAGAGATCGTCCCCACTATAGCTGTAGTGTAACTGGAATTGCTGTGGTCTCGATAAACAACTACGAACTTGCCCGCCGTATTCGGATCAAAAGAGATGGACTTGTAAGACGTAGAACCTGAGTTAAAGACCACCTTGGACCCAAAAGTAATTGAAGTCCCTGATACAGTGCCTACGACAGCTGTGCCGTATCCAGTGCTAGCACCATCCTTCCAAACGACGACAAACCTACTCCCATCACTAGGGTCGAAGGCTGCGTCTAAATTAAACACTGTTGTAGAATGAAACGAAACTTCATCGCTTGCGGGTATATTATCAGCAGTGCTACTCTGCGCCACCGCAGCCACTGTGCCGTCGGCTTTAAGAATAACCGGAGCACCATTAGGTAGAGTGCCCGAGGCTACGAAGTCTGCCGTTCCTGAGCTGGCCACATTATCCAGTGCGCTCGCCTTCACATCTCCGCTTGCTGATAATAAGCTGGCTAAATCTCTCGCTTTACTCATTTGCTACTCCGTAACTATGTCTTTATTCAGGGTCAGTTTCGTCAGTCGGCTCTACCCAGTCAGGGTTCAGTGCCCAAGTGTTGCCGTCTAGTGTGTATTTACAACCCGCCCAGTCTTCAGGCGGGGTTACACCCTCAGTGATTGTGGCGTTGGTTGAGTTCATGTCCCCGATAACAAAGTGGGGGCATGTGATGTTGGTGGCAGTCATCGTCAGGTCGTGGGCATCGTCAAAGATGTACTTGCTGATGTTGGTTGCGGTTTCGATTATGGTCTTCATGGGTCGTCCCTCATAGCCACGGGCATTCAGAAGTTAATAAATCGTCAGTTTCTTCGGGGATATTGAATGTAGTAGCCCCATCAGCCACCTGAGTCTTGTATAGGTCACGCATTAAAATTAACACTAGAAGAACGTATTCCTTGTGTTCACCTGTTAGAGCTGCATTACTCTGTGTTTCTGCGCTAGCGTAGCTGTATATGGCTGTCTGGCATTCTGATTTTATAGACATATTATTATCCTATATTCGTTACGTAGTTGGCTGTCTGAGATAGTCCTGACACAGTAACCACTGCTGTTTCTTCACCGCTAAATGCCCCAGTGCTACTACCATAAAGAGTAAAACCTTGAGGCGAATAAGCGGGGCTAGCACTGTTTCGCAGTGCAAGACTCTGGACGGTAATAGCTGCCCCCATATCAATTACAATCCAATCATTAGCGGGGTTAGTAGAGCCAAGCGCCCAATACCACGCAGAGGTGCTTGAATCAAATGCTTTCCAAGGCGCATAAGTTGCGTTATAGACGTTATTTGTAGTGACTACATAAGGTGTGGGGAGCACATCACTTGTCATATTAGCTGGATAGGCTGTGCCAGTTTGACCTGCTCCTGTGTAAAATCTTAGATCAGAGAAGCCGACCCAATTGCTAGTATTATTGACAAAACCCCCTATCTTAAAATAACGGAACGTACTAGAGATACTCGCAGTGGAGAAAGTCTTAGTCGCTATCTCCGATTGCAAGTCGCCAAAGTCCTGACAACGCACTCTAATCTCGTGTGTACCTGCTGTAGCGGGGGGTGTGAAAGTGAATGTACCATCATAGTTATCAGTCACCGCACTGCTCGCTACTACTAATGTGCTGCCTGTATACACTTCGACTACATAGGCTGGGTCATCGTATGTTGCATGATTTGATACTGTTACTACATAAGGTATGCCAACTACAATAGAAGTAGCACCCGTCAACGTGGGTGTGACTGACACTCCTAAGTTAGTATTCTGCCACTCCGATGCAACACTGTTGTACATCAGTAAGTCGTTATTCTGAACACTAGCGACAGTAACATCAGTTAAATCATTTACCGCTGATGCTCCACCGCCTCCTCCAGAACTAACAAGCACCCCATACGCCACAACCTGTAACGTATCGCCTGTGCTAGCGCCTGTGCCCAATGTAACTGTTGTACCATCGGTTGCCGTGTAATCTGCTGCGTCAAGTAGGACACCGTTTAGAAATACGTGTATAGATGCTGCTGTGTACGCCAGTGTCTTGCTACCCGTATCGGCCCCTGTGAATGCGGTCTGGCCACTTGTTGCAGTGTAGGTGAAGCTTGTGGTGCCACCCGTCTGCACTTCCCAAGCTGACCCATTGTATTTGTAGGTCGTGCCCTTCATTGCGAGGGTGTCGTCTGCGGCTGGACTTGCTGGAAAACCACCGTCTGAATAATCAAATGCTGCCATGTGTTTCTCCTAAGAAGTCTTAATGCCGTAGAGGTAGAACTCACCTTGAGTGATGTCAGTTGATTGCGCAGACCACTGGAAAGTGAGGCTAGTTACAGCTTCTTTTTTTGTATACATAGACCACGCTCTATTTGACGACCAAGTTCCAGCCATAGAAGATGTAGAACTATGGCGGTTAGCTACACCCTCAACAGAAGCCGTAGTGAATCGAGTAGAACTACCAGAAATTAATGCCACGGTAGCATTTACGTGACCTCCGACCTTTACACCGTCGCCAGCTAAATTCATTCCGTAATACTGTTGATTGCCGCCGTAGTACCGATATTCTGCTGGGCTGGTGTAACCATCTTCCCCATTTATCTGCAAAACTGGGTCATAATAGCTCGTACTGTCGTGGGCCATGCCACGAACAACTATCTGTAATTGAGAGTAGCCAGTTAAATCTAATGATGTAAATGCCACGCTACTAACATCGCTGGTTACTATAGTCGATGAAATTAATTCGACAACACCACCACCGCCACCACCCGAAGCGGCTGCGGCTGCTGTACCATTGGCACTTGAAATATCTAGCCAAGCGGCATCGGTGCCGTCGGTTACACGGACATAAAGCACACCATTAGCAGTGTCGTACCACTGATCGCCAACTGCTGGGCTAGTAGGGGCTGTGGCTGCGGAAGTCATGTTGACGCCGCCTAAGCCTGCCACATCAGCAGCGGTCAGTGCTTGGTAACAGGTATCCCCTGCCGACCATGCCTGATCACCGAAACTGGACTCCGCGTTCTTGGTTACGCCGGTCAACGTCCAGTGTGTGCTGTTGTCAGCACGCCCTGTGTAGGTGATGATTTCGATCTGCGTGTCCGACTTGAGTGTCAATCGCCCAACGGCAGGTACGTCTTTATTCGGAGCGACAGCCTTAACCACATCAATACTCGTTGCACCAATGGCAACCGCTGCATGGAGTGTCGTTGATACGTTATTTTCAAAGGCCATGTTATACGTCCTTGATTTTCAATTTGAAATTTACTTCTTTTGCGCGACCCTGATTCGTGATGACTAGGGTCGATACCACATACGTCTTCTTATTGACGCCACCCGACACCCATAGTTTGGGGATTGCCGTAGCCGCATCAGTGGTTTCAATGGTCAAACCTGCGGGGGATGACGTAACTGTTGTCGTTAAAATAGCGTCCCCCGCCTTTAACCAGGAGGTGAAATCGACGTCGTAATCCAGACGCTCGATAGGTTGCTTTGTGAACGATTCCATAAACTAATCTCTCTAGGCTGCTTCAGCGAAGGTGACACGGGAGTCGCCTTCTACTGTGATTATTCGGGAGGCTGACTCTATATTGATTGCCCTGTTTTCAGCCTCAACAAGAATAAGAATTCCGTTGCTGCGAGTGCCCTCTTGAGCTACTAGAGTGAATGCCACATCAAGAGCTGCGGAGGCAGTAATGGTAACGTCAGGGACTTCTTTTACACTTTGTGGTTGTGCTGCAATTTCAGCTGTGCATTCCACGATGGCATGAGCAGTTTTGAAGTGCTGCTGCTCCTCACCAAAGACACTACAAACACCTTCGGCTATAGCACTCACGTACGTCGAAATGTTACTGACCGCTGTGGCATCACTGGACGCGACAATGGAGGTGTGCCCGACTGCAACCTTGTGACTGGCCGAAACAGTGACGCCATAGCCGCTTACATTGGCGGTGGCGTTAGCCAAATTAACAGCGGATTCAGTGATGTCACTTGATGACACTGCTGAAGCTGAAACAATGAGTATGTTGTGAGCATAAGCAACGGCATTGGCTGAGGCCAAAATCCCAACAACCAACAAACTAGTAGCTTCAGCGGTAACTGTCGCTCTTGGGGAGTAAGCATCAGTTAGGGTAGCCGAACCTACAAGGAACCTACCACCAATAGCGTACACCGATGAAGATGCAGTAATAAGTGCGTCGCCCGTAGTGAAGCTGCTGCCAGTGGCGGACACATCACTGCTTGCCGCAACACTCGCATTACCGTAAACGGGATGATAGAACCATGAGGAAGCGACAATATCAGCCGAAACCCCAACATCGGCTTGCGCATGTATGATCCCGTACACTGACGCAGTAACAGCTGCCTCACATTCCAGAGCAACAATCTGTTCGCTACTTACGCTAGCGGCGGCGACTACTTCTGCGTGAGGTACTGGAGTGGAAACCCAAGTTTCAGTGTGGACAAACTCATCAACGTAATAATAGTAGCCAGCAAATCCACCGTTATTTCCTGCGGAGTATATCCCACCGCTTTGTAGACCTACCGAACTGAGAATAGAGCCCGCCCACGAATTGCGTGGTCCGTTAGAAACCCCTGGAACATTCGTGAACGAAGAATAAGGCGTCGTGCTTGCCTCGAAATAGTTAGCACCAGTGATGTGTTCCCACGCGTCGGTAACAAGGAGGTATCCGGCATTTATAGCAGCCTCAGCAAACACGTTTTTAAACACAGACGACACTGCGGATAGTGTAGCGTTACACTCAACCAGAGCCTCACCGAAGGCCCATGTTCCAGCATCCGCAACCGTTTCACATGATGTATTTACGCTTGCATTGCCATGTAGCAGACGGTGCGCATTTGCCGATGCATCAAGGCTCGCTGAAGCATTAATGTCTGCGACCACACGCTTATAGATAACTGGCTGCGACGATACACTCGCTAGACAAGTAGCTTGGGCAAAACTTCCTGTTGTGATAAGTCCTTCGGCAGTGACTTGTGCTGAAGGTACTGGGGTATCAATCCATACAGACTGAATTGAACTTTGTTCAATATCATGGACAGGAATCTGGAAGTTTACAGGGTAGGTGGCACCAAGATAGGAGAACTGTTTTGTCTCAGAATAATTCCAACCCTGCGACGAACCTTCTCGCATATCACCATCGAGCCGGTATGTGTCCCAAAAGGAATCATATTGATCATCCCCTGTCGCTGACCCATACTCGACTGTCCAATACTGTCCTGGCCGGAGCACATATTGAGCCACTTTCCAGTGCTTGTTACCAGAAAGATCTGTGAAGTAGCCCGTCTTAACGCCGAAACGAGTCGAACTGATTGGCGTCCACACCACCTGATTTTCGTAGTGACCCGCCATATTAGCAAGTGCGAAGATGACCTTACCTGAGTTAGCAGTAAGGTGAGCGTCTGCCTCTAATAAAGCAGACGCGTAGGCCACCCTCGATCCTACAGCAACATTCGTTGCTTGAGCCGTAACGTACACGACTGCTTGCCTGTGAACTACAGCATTAGCATCACTGCTTGCTGCGCATACAATTTCAGCATTACTGAATTGGATTCCATACCCGTCTGCATCTGCACCAGCAGTACAAGACATTGACGCCGTAGCCACCGCTGAACGAACCACAAATTGCGTAGTCGATAGTGCCACACCAGCAGCCGAGGCCGTGGTAAACGCGTGTAGGAAAACTTGTGCAGAAGCCGTAGCCTCCGCACCAAACGACGCCGACCCCTCATGCGTAACCGCTGCCGAAGCAGAGATGACGTTCCCACGTACCCCTATTGGGTGTGTGTTGAGGGCGGCGAAGTTCATTTAGATTACTGTAGCTGCACAGTTACGCCGTTCACTGCGAAGGACAATACATCGTCGGCAGTTAAGGTCTTACTGTTCTGCAAGTTTGTGTGATACAGCAAGTTGCCACCCGTGGTCGCATCGTAAATACCGATGTGGGTTACTGTGACAGAGCTCCCGACTAAAGCAGGGAACTGGATCTGAGTACCTGTGGAGGTTTGGCCACCAGAGATTGCACCGAAGGTCATGGCCTCCCGAGCATAGCCAGACCAGTTACACTCACTGCCCGAACCCGCATCGGTTGGATCTGAGGTAAACACTGCCAAATAAGCAGTCGAAATAGTTGGAAATGTGCCGCCTTTTAAGGTGGCATCGAGGACTTTTTCCTCGAGGTAATCTGAAAATTTAGACATCGCTAACTCCAAAAGTTTTCTAATATAAAATGCAAAAATGCTCCATAAGTATATCACCTTTATATAAGCACTGCTTATAATTGAGAGTAGATCGGGGTGAGGCGTTTTGCCAGGTCACCCATGTCTCCAGTGAAGAACGTTTCAAGGGTTCCTGCCGTTGGCCCCAGCGCAGTGACCACTCCGCTACGCCCGTAGTCCCCTGCATCTGACATCATTTTGATGATGGACATTGGGCCTAAAATACCGGTACGATCGATTAGCTCAAAAAGATAGCCTAGGATGCCTTCATCGTCTCCGCCACCATTTTTGCCCAAAGCTCCTTTTATCAGTTCCCTGGTCTGTAGGGCCAGCGCAGCCAATGGCATAAGTACGCCGAACATAAGTCCGACTGACATCATTGCACCAATCTTATCGCCCTCTTTCCAACGCGACTTCGACTCACGTAGAACACCACCGACGACAATCTGACCGAATGAATAGAAGAAACTTTTCAGTTGCCAAATCAGCATAAAACGAGGGTCCGATGCCCACGTAGGTCTGTGTGCTGCATTAGGTCGGATAATGGCTTCATCTACGAAATTAAGGATCGCCTCTTGGACCGCCTCACCCTCGGGGGTTGTTAGATCTAACGTGTCAGTCTCAACATCGTAACCTTTGAACACTGTTTCAGGCGTAAGGCCCAGTTCTTCCAGATACCGCAGGCTGCGCTTGTCACCCTCGGCGGCTTTTTTCGCATGGTGCGATATGAAATCACGGCCCATATTGGCTGAAATTACTCGAGTCATTCGAGTCCACTGTTCCAAACCAATTGCTCTGAAATACCGGTCCGACCATTTACGTGCGCCTGGATCAATAAACTCTGAGTTGTACGCTTGGTGTAAAGCCTCTTGTACTGCCTCACGGGACGCCGCGCCTACCCGCTCTGCGAACAGGATTTGCTCATCGCGCGTTTGTTTGCTCATGTACTCGCGCCACGTACCCATTGCGCTTTTGAAACCGTGCATATCTTTTGAGCGAATAATCGGGTTACCGATGTCGGTGAACGATGCAATTACGGAGTAAAGTAGGGTCGTAGAGAACTGGAGCGCCGCCATGTAGCTTTGGTACTTGTTCCATTTGGGGTCGATGTGTGCACCCAAACGCCCTAGGTAGCCCATCACTATTTTTTGCGCCTGCGCTTTCTGCTTAGGCGACATCTGTTGGATTAAGCGCTCAGCCTGGTCTTTAACAACATTGTATTCGGCGTGCTTAGTCGCCTGTTTCAGGTACAGTTGAACAGCAACCAAAGGGTCCTGATAAAAATCCTGATCCTGTAGCGACTTCGCATCCATATTCTTTAACACACGTTGCATCTTGGCGTTGAACTGAGGGCCAAATACCTCGTGGTTAGGGATGTCCTCGATAAATGCACCATCGTTTTCGAGCATGGCTCTCATTATTGTTTGCGATTCGCGCTTGTTGAGCCCCGCCTTTTTCAACTCAGCCAAAAATGCATCAGGGTCCGCGTGTATCGCCTGGATATTGTATACGACGGGGAAGTAGTTCTGTATTTTCCCGATTTTAGGTATACGTTTTTTGAGGTACTCACTGTGGAACCGATCAAAGAAATTGGCCAGTTGCTGCCGCATCTTAGGGTCTATTGATTGGTCAATAGTCACACCTGCCTGCATTTCTTCCAGGACTTTGTGCGCGTGCTTCGGGTCACCCCCCAACACTTCTGCGAACTGTGCGTTCCACTTATCCAGCGCGTGATGCTGCTTATTAAGCATGTCCCCTTCGCCGCGCGTACGGCTTTGAGTGCGGTGGTAAAACAGGTTAGCGAACGCCGGTCCGTGCTTACCCAATCGAGTACGTGCATATTGGTCAGCCGATAAGGTCACTTTCAACATGCCGGACACGATGTCGCTACTCCACATTTCACCCATCAACTCCGTAAGCCGCTGTACGGCTTTTGAATCAATGAGGTCAGCGATGGCCAACGCGATTGGGTCCCTCTCGAAGTCACCGAAATTCGGGACCACAATATTTGTGTCCTTGTTTGATGAGGTGCTGCGGCGTTTCGTAGCTTGTACTTTTTTACGGGGCTTAGGCTCACTGTTTCCGAACGTTGCATCAGTGTCGTCTAGCATGACGAAATTGACCTCGCCCTGATTGCGGCCCACTACCTCGTCCATAAACTCGTCGAATGTCTCGTTCAACGTAGCCCTTTCCTTCATATCACGCAAAGCGCCCCGCGCCTTTGGAGACACGCCGCTCTCTAATTCGCGCCGCACAAACTGACGGGAACGGTTCCAAATGGTCGCAAGCTGACCCGCTACCTTTTTGAAAAAGGCCTCAGTGAAGTGCCCAGGCTTTTCAGTTTGTTTTTTGGCCCATGCGCTTGTTTGGTCTGCGAACCACTCTTCAAAGCCTTTTTTGTCGTTCGTGTATGTATAGCTACCCGCTTTTTTGCTCAACCGCTCTTTGCTGAATTGCTTCCAAAGCCGCTCCTGCTGAGCTTTAGGGAGCGCATCCCACATGTCCCACATCACAATATGGCCCATCTCGTGGCCCAATATGAAAATTTGTTCCGCCTGTCGGTAGTCGTTGTCCGCCGTTCTATTAAGAACAATGTATTTAGCGCCACCATGGCTGACTGCCGCAGCTTTTGCGCCTTTGTTAAGCACCGTGTCCGCAGAGGCGCGCACTTCCGTTGGGATAGACGTGCCATCGATCTCGTCCCTAAACACGATGTGTATATCACCGCCGATATTCAGGGTCTTTTTTATGGCATCAATATAGTTTTGGAACAGGTCAGGTACGCTGCCCCACGCCGTAGTGCCGTTTTTCGACGTGCGCTGTTGCTGCTCAGCACCCGTACTGTTCGCCTCGGCGTCCTTTGCTGCCTGAGCTTCTGCCCGCTGTCTTTTACTGTCATTGATGGTCTTTTTAGGGTTGGACTTTGGCTTCGGCTTGTTCTTTGGGCGTCGGTCGCTGTAGATTATCGGGTTGCCGTTCTCGTCTACTTGGCGCTGTTTATTATCCGCCTGCCTGGTGTTGTTTTCCGACATTTCCTGTGTTGTTGAAGTAGTTTCCAGCTTCTCCTCAACACTTGTTTTTATGCGGTTGACGCTATCGACAGCGGGATCAAGTAGCTCGTATAAATCGCTAAGCCTTTGTTTCGCGTAGTCTAGTTTTTGGGTACTGGCCTCAGACTGATTTGGGCCTGCCTGCTGGGCCTCAATCTCGAGGTCCGCCACCTTTTGTTGCTGCTTATCTATCCTAGTTTCTAGCTCACTTAGGTTCGACTCTGCTTTTATCAGATCACGTTCGTTCATGCCTGCAACGTCTGCCATGCCTGACTTGTTGGACTTGCTCTTTTGAACCCACGAGGCTTTTAAATTGCCCCATGTATAGGCGTTTCTACCCTTCCTCGACACGACTGTGCTGTCGGGCATGATGTTCTCGTCGAACACATAACCGAGATTGGCCATCTCTTGGGCCATGCGTTGAAAACCAGTTAATAAGAGTTGAGGATAATCAGCCTCGAAATCGACGGACTTCTCTTTGTTGTTAATCCGCATTCCTGCGTGTGCCATTTCCGTTGGGGATATCCTAGTGCGCTTGCCATCGGGTGCTGCAACTTGCACTGTCCTATCAACACCGCCCTGTTTAGTGCCAGCCCGGGCTTTTTTAACACCCTCGTTTACAAGCTCGCTGACGTCTTCCCTGTCGTCCAACATCGAGGTCTCTTCAATGAACTCAAGGCCATCTTTTGTTACGACTTCGTACTGTTTGCCTGGGTTCTCTTCTTTGAGCTTGGCAACACGGTTATGGATCGATTTGCGGCCAGGTTTATAACCCTCGTTATTCTTACCCTTCCCGACGAGTGTTTCTTCCAGCCCGGCTTCGCGTAGGTCGTTGGCCCCTGCCTCTGCCTCGTTCATGGCTATCGTTTGCTCTGCCTGCAATTCTTCATCACGGGTGAGCGGGATAGTATTCGCGGTTTGGTGTTTGTTCAGTTCCTCACGCACAAGCTCTTGGAAACGGTTCTGGCCCATCTTATCGGCACGAAGATTTAGTTCCTGTATGGCAGCTGCCGCTGATTCTTGTGTAGCTGGATCAGCCGCTAACAGCCCATCGCTTTCCACCTCTTGCACCATCGCGAGTAGGTCCACGATTGGAGCTTCCGCCATGTTCTCTTGGCTTAGGTCAGAGGCATCAAATGCCATGCCTGCTGATGTCGTACTCCCGCTATCGAAAGATACCCCACCACTTAGGTCAGAGGGCATTGGGTTATTGTCTAATGCTGGTGTTGATGGTGCTGATGGCAGCTGTGGTAAGTCGGTGCCTTGTGGCGTTTGCCCATCGGGCGGTTGTTGCGATCTACGTTCGGCGAGGATATCACGCGTTTCTTGTACGGTATGTTTTGCCTGCTGTGCGACGTTGCCTACAGCCTTGCCCCCCATACCCAGTGCTCTGCCTGACATAAGACCTGCAAACGCAGCTTCTGACAACCGCATTGTTGCACTTTTTAAATCGTAGTTTGGGTCCTGGGCAAAACGCTGTGCGACCATAAGGCCTTCCTGCCCAGTCTCGGCGATGAGCTCGGAGATCCCCTGTTTCGCACCTGCTTTGACAACACCACCTGTTAAGTTGCGTAGGTAGGCTCCTTTTTTGTAGTGGTCTGCCCCTGCTAGTTTCTTCACAGACTTGATGAATCTAGCCTCCGGTAATACGTCCATCACCGCGAAAGGTACACCCATAGCAAACGCTAACTGGGCTGCGTCTTGCTCACCTACACCCGACTCCATTGATTCTTGGAATGAGGACGATACGCCTTGGATGTAACCCGAAGCGTGCGCACCCATCGATGCGCCCTTTGCCCTAGCCATGGCTTTTGATTTAGCCATCCGTTTTAGGGCATCTTGTGCCACTTCAGCCTGTAGTTTGGTCCCACGGCCTTTTCCATGCTCTACTATGGCGTCTCTTACGACACGCTTTAGCTGGTTCTTCGCGACAAGTCCGGTGACTGCTAATGGTGCGCTAGCCACACCGCCGGTTGTAAAACCACCCGCAACAAAACCACCCGCAGCCCATGCTAGCGAGTCGAGTGCAGACGGTAAGGCTTGGTTAACTGTGTAATTGGTGAGCTCACTAAAGTCCCCAAGTAGGTCTAGAGTGGATTTCGACCCATCGCCTTTATAAGCACTTGCAAGGTCACCTACGAAATCCTCAAACTTGACTAGGTGCTGTGTTACTCTACCAGCCCGCTCATCGATACTTTGAGCCCTGTCAAATAACTCGGCCCCCTCTTCGTCGTCTCCGACTGCAAAGTTAAATGCAGATCGTGCGGTGAGGTATGAGGACTCCAACCCCATGAAACCCGCTTTTCTGCCAGCCGCGCCTGCGGAAAGGTTTGTGGGCGTGATCCCTGTGCCTTGGTCAATATCCGTTTGTAATGAGCTGATCGACCCCGCCAATGATTCCCGTTCAGTGTACAGCTGTTTTAGCTGGTCAGCTTTCTTAGCCTCACCCTGGGATATTTGCCCACGGAGTTGCTCCCTTAGTGCTTTAAGCTCAGTTAGTGAGGCCATGTTTATTGGTTCCCGGACTCGATTCCCTTGATCATAGCGTCAACGCTCGCGAACCTCTTTTTCTGATTCTCAAGTTTAGATGTGACTATGCCAGAACTGACTTCACTCGGGGTTTTTAACAAGTCCTCTAGGACCTCACGCACCGCAACCGAGCTAATTTCACTTATATTGAAGTCCCGATCAGCGTGCTGTTCGCCCATGTCGTCCCACAACTGGATGTTTCCGGTATTTGGGTCTAGGGAGAAGCTCTTTGTTACGCGATCCAATGGGTTATGCACGTCATCTTCGTCTGACCCTTTGGCCCAATCGTACGGCTGGAAGAGGCCGTATATTGACAGCTCATTTAACAAGTATTGGTTCAGGTTCTGCGACAGGAGATTTTGCTCCAATTGTGGCAGCGGGTTATCTTCTGTGGCCACGGACAACTGTTGGGTTAGACTCGTAATGGAATCCTCGAGGTCTAGGCCGTCCTCGCCCTCGTTGTTGTGCATCGCAACCAATGCGCTTTGTACGTCCTGTGGTCTACCATCAGTAGGGTCATTAAATCTCCACTGCTGCTTACCGTTGATATCCAGTGATACGACTGACCCATCGGCCAACGTTTTGATCGTAGGCTTGTCAGCGGCAGCTTGGTTTTTTAGCTCTTGAACGGCTAGGTCGCCTTGCTCGATGATCTGTTGTTTCATAAGACCAACAGAATCAGAGGAAAATACCCCCAAATCGAGCACGCGCTGAATAGACTCGCGGTCAATGAAACCAAACGCTTCTAGTCGTTTAAGGTTAAATAGGGTTTTTGCATCAATCCCTTTTTGGGATGGCCTCAGATTATCTGCGATCTGTTGCGCTTGTTCTACCTTCTCGCCCGCAGTTTTAGGCATAGCCGCTTTGATCTGTGCTTCGACAGCGGCCTCTTTTGGCGTGCCAACGAAGGACATGGGCATCATCTCATTGGCGGTGGCGTTGTTTGCGGCTTTTTGCTGCCCTTCGGTCAGGTCAGTTGCTACCCTTCGCTCACCGTTTTTCAGCTGGGTCAAAGCGTCTATGGCTGTTTTATGCCTCGCCTGCTCCACTTTCTGCTCGTCAGTCAGCACCGTGTTTCTTTTCCCTCCTCTCCTTACAGTGGGAGGACGGATTTTTTTCATGTCTGCTTTATGTTCGTTTATGGCGCGGTCAATTTGGGTGTCCGAAATTTGACCTAGGAACTCGGGGTCATAGGCGTCGACATCCTCAATGGTGTTAATGCTGGCCAAGGCTGTATTGATCACTGTATTACTACGACCGGGGGACCTTCCTTTTACGGGCTGTAGGTCTGGCGCAGCACCGTCGACTGTACCCAACGGTGCCGGGGTTACCTGTACTGTCGATTGGTTAGTAGGGGCCTGGGTAGTGCCTGATTGCTCCAACTCGCCACCGAGTTCTATGGCGGTGCTTACCGTTTGGTTGTTAAGTAAACCTGGGGGCTGGCCCGTAATCTGGCTGATGGTATCGGCCATACTTTGCGCAGCCGCCGGCATGGGCAAACCTTTTGCGTTAAAATAGGCGGCGTCGATTTGACTTTTAATGATGCCAAACGACTGGAGGTTTCCAGCGGATATTGGGTCACCCTGCTGCGCTGTTCTGTACTTGGACAGGTATACCTCTTTCTCAGGGTTTTTTGGGTCATACAACTGTATTACGTGCCTGCCGTCCTCAAGTGGGACGATACTCTTAACGAAGTAATCCTCACCTTCTGACCCTGAAAAAAGAGACTGTCGGATACCATCTTGGTTGAGCTGGTCGACGTAACGGGCTGTTAGCTCTGGGGTACTGAAAATCTGCTCTGCGCTAATTGGTTCATTACCCACAACAAAATTCTCAAAATAGCTCGGGGCTGAATTTTCAATCCTCGATGCCTGTAGGGCCAGTGCATTGGTGTCATTTTCAATTTTTTGGCCTGCGGTTTGCGCACTGGCAAATTCAGTTTGTGTCTTAGTGAAATTAGTGTCCGCTTCGGTGCCTGCTAATGTAGCGGCTCGTTGTGGCTGAGCCTCCTTGTACACTTTCGCAGTGTGGTCCGAGGTCACCTTCGCCTGACGTTTGCTTTCGCCTAGGTTAGCGTAGTTGTATGCGAGATTCGTAGCATGTTCATTCCGGCGTTGCTCATGATCCACCCCGAACTGGCGTTTCTGCTCAGCGAATTGGCCCAGCTGTAACGCAAGGTTTGCCTCAAACTGCTTGTTCTGCAATTCCGCTTGTTGGCGACCCAAGACTGCGCCTAAAATCGGGTTATTGTATCCGGCCATTTTACATCCCCATCCCGAAAATTGTTCCTATTGCATTCATGTTGGCAGCGTGTGCGCTCGCCCTATCCCGTTGGTATGCGGCTTCTCTTGATGCATCCATACCAGCGGCAGACCCTAGCCCATCCATCGCCACTTTTAGCTGTTCTTTGCCTATGCCCATAAGGGATGCTTTGAGACCTAAGTTCCTGTCGCGCTGATCGATGGCGGAGTTATTAACTGCGCCCGCATACGATGCCGAATCGCCCAACGAACTCATGCGTTTTGACGCGGCCAGTTGGGCAGGCGTCATAGTTGCGCCGTAACGACTCATTGTGCGTTGTTGTATATCCGACGACACTTGCTGACCTAAAACTTGAGACTTCTTGGCTGAGTCGATTATTGCTGTGCTGTCCGTGTCGGCCAACATGCCTTCTTCCATCTCGCCGTACGTCTCTAGGTAGTTCTTGAGCTCATCACGGGTGATGCTGGCTAATGTGTCGCCTGCGCTTGGTCCTGACTCAACTGCGGACGCCACTTGTTGGCCGCCGCCGCTGTTGCCACCGCTGCTGTTGCCACCATTGCGCGCATTGGCCGCGTCAATTTGGGGTTTGCGGGCAGCACTCACGCGCTCTGCCTCGGACATAGCGCTCCAAGATGAGTCTCCGCTCATTGCGGCTTCGTGCGAACGTAGACTGTATTCGTCCTTTGCAGCGTCGTTCATGCCATATATTGTTTGGTTTACGAAACGGTCTTTAGGACTTTTAGACGTTTTTCCGAGTTCGTACTCTTTCACTTGCGCCATGGTATCTGCCTTATGATAATTTCTTTAACTGGGCGATCAGTTCGTCCGTTTTTGAAGTGTCGAATGGGTTGGCTTTTCTATACATGCCTGCTCCTAGGTCCATCCCGAACGCCGTATTGGTGTCCTGCATACTGCTCGATGCTTGCGCCTTGGCTATGAGTTCCTGGTTGTCAGCTCTAGCTGCGGTGGATAGACCTGCCATGGCAGACGTTCTGCCACCCTGCCCCACGCGCAATGCGCCTAGCTGGGCCTTATCTTTGACGTCCTGCGCCGTACTCGTGGCTGATATTAATGCACCCCCCAGAGCGTTGGTTTGCGCAACACCCTGTTTGGATTGGCCCATCATAGAGCGACCGCTGCCAAAGCCCCCGCTAGAATTAGAAGTACCCAAGCCTGCACCTTGACTGCCAGAAAAGGCTTGAGCTGAGTCAGCATTAGCTCGACCACCAAGGACGCCAGAAACATCGCGCCCAGACTCCTTAACAAAACCCGCTTCAAGGGGGCGGTAAAGGTCTTTATGGCGGTCAGATATCGTGAGGGCGTTCTCGACTGTTGCTTTTTCATATTCACTTGGTGGTGCTTTTTTTGCTGAATTACCCATTATTCTTTACCTGACATCGATAAGTTACGCAGACAGGTGAGAAACCTAGTTCCTTAACCCGTCTACCCCAACCCAAACGGGCTGAGTTAAATTCAATACGTTCGACGCCGATTTTGGCAGCTAGGTCATACCCTGCGGCAACAGCCTCGGCGAACACGTTCATTCCCTGGCGTAACCAAAGGTGGTCGATCATTAGCGTGGGGGCCCGCTCGTACCCTGAATCATATTGGCTGAGTATTGCAAAACCATAACGATCTGCTCCGTCCTCAACCCAATACAAATGGATCTCACCTGCCATCAATTGGTGATAGATGTCAGCAGGCAAAAACTCCGCCCCCACTTTACGGATGATCTCCATCATCCCGCCGTGGAAGTATTCATAATTTTTACGGATACTGGCTTTTGTTGCAGGGACGAGTTCTACCATTACAGACCTCCGTACCGGACCGTCCGTCGGGTTGGACCTCGCCGACCATCAGCCCTGCTTTTTGCGTCGCGGATATGAGCCTCAAACTCCATTTCGTGTTTCATTGCACGTTGTGGGTTGGCCCATGGCATGTCTTGTGAGTTGAATAAATTAGCCAAAGCACCCGCCATAATGCCGTCGACATAGTCTTCGACAAAATCTGTTTGGACGCTTGTGGCGGTCAGCGTAGGTTTTAGCGACACAGACATGCTGACAGCATCGTCCGACTTTATCGGTACGGGCACCAAATGCAGTGTCTTACTGCTCGCTCGTATATAACTTGTCGGTGTAGACTGTTCAGTCCGCCACATTGGGTTGGCGTGGGTTGCCCCCTGCTCCGTGTCGGGTTCCAGTTCTTTTTGGGCTACGGTTACAGATAGGATTTCGACAACACTCGTCTTACTAGGAAGGTCGAAGTCATACTCATACTCGCCCGCATAGGTGTCGATTGGATCGAGGTTTGCGCGATAGGCACCACTGCGTTTACAGAAACTACGCACCGCGTCTTTAATAGCCTTTTCCACTACAAACTCAGGACAGCCTGCTATGTGGTAAGGGAGAAGGCCAACCATATCTTTGTAGTTCATAAGCTACTCCTAAACTATTTGAGTTGCCTCGGTCTGTACATTAGGACTCGAAAAACCGTCCGCTTGCGTCTTCATGCCTAGACTCGTTGTGAATAGCTGGTAGTGCTGACCGCTTCGTTGTGCATTACCCGCATGGTCGCTGTCCTTGCCATAGGCGCGGAACAACACATAATCGAGTAAACCGTTTGCATATACATCGGGAATGCTGATGTCGCCTCCCGAGGTTACAGGTGTAGGTGTTGCCGCGTAGATAACTTCAAGGTAGCCACCGCCAGTATTAGGCGGGTACACATAGTAGTTGGTGGGGTCCAGGTCATCGAACATGTAATGCTTCACGTTCGCAGTGGCCGTTTCGCTATGCCAATCCGGCAGCTGGGTGTCAAGCACCTCACGATCAATAATGCGCACTGCTCGCGCGCCTCCGCCTGATGCACTCATATTCCGAACGATACGCAACAGGCCTAAACCTGATGCAGGGATCGACTGCTTGGTGCCACTCGACAGTGTTAGTGTCTCGTTTTTCGCGCCAACAGATGGTTTGAACAGGCAAACTTCACGCTGACCATCATTAATCCAATCGAGCAGTTCAGCGGTCGGCCAACGTACACCCGTCGTGTCTTGGATCAGTACCTGTGCTCGGTTAATAATACTATCGACTGGTACAGTCATTACATTTCCCCAATTACAGCCCAGGCTGTGTCGCGTTGCTTAGAAGTGATGTCGTAGCCCAGGATCTTTTCGATACTGCGGACCCTAGGTTCACCATTTTTTGAGAAGGCTTTATCGTCGCCCTTGTTCATCAGTTGCTCAATTGCAGCCGCGATTTCCATGGCGCGGTCCTCTTCTGAGACCTCATCCATTTCAACTGCGAGTGGCGCAGGTTCAGCAACTGATTTGTTAATCTGTGGTTGTTTGCCCACTGGGTATGCACCAGCAGCAATACATTCGTCCACTATAAGTGGGGGGACTTCTTGCGCTACGCCAGCCTCAAACCAAACGGATTGTCCGCT
>ENA-OSET01001325-OSET01001325.1-sediment-metagenome-genome-assembly--contig:-NODE-1325-length-25827-cov-3.205748_pt1 | contig 25827 bp, 19 predicted proteins | sample MGYA00237882_ERZ534229 | MGnify/ENA primary metagenome ERZ534229 (study PRJEB26408, sample SAMN06266212) | sediment metagenome | isolation source: Hudson Canyon methane seep mesocosm | place... | reverse complement strand
AGACTTATTAATTATCAATAAAATTGATCTTGCTCCATTAGTAGGAGCAGACTTAGAGGTGATGGATCATGATGCCAAGAAAATGCGGGGCCAGCGACCTTTTGTTTTTTCTAACTTGAAGAAAGCTCAAGGACTGGATGACATTATTCAATTTATTATTACTGATGGAATGCTTGAATTAAAAGAAATCCCGCCTGCTAAGTCGGTTGTATAAATTAATCAGATCAACATTTTTTGGAGAGAATCATGAAATTAATTAAAAAGATAAACTTAATGCTGCTGGTCTTATGCTTGCCAAGCCTTGTATGGGGGCATGATGGCTTACATGCTGCGGGGCAGGTGAATGTGGGAAGTTATCATATGGGAATGCTCGAAGTATCCTTAGCTGTTGTCGTTTTTATTGTGAGCTTTGTATGGTTTAAAAAGAAGGTAAAATAAAATAATAATCTGTATTGTAGCTTGGCCTATAAAGATAGCTTATTGATTTAATATGACCGCCAAACAGAAAATACTCAAAGTTCGACGCCACTACAACCAATGGGTCGCGAACCAGACCATGGAAGATTACGCGTTGCGTTTTACTGCGCGAAAAGCGCGTAAAATGAGTATTAGTCGTGTAGGGAAAACAGCACTTGGCGCCACCGCGTTTCTTGCCCTGGAAAGTATCGCAGCAGCGGTGACCTTAAATTATGGTTTTGTAAATACCGTGGTTGCTATGTTGGTGGTTGCAGCGGTTTTTTTTATTACCGGATTTCCGATTGCTTACCATAGTGCTAAGCATGGTTTGGACATTGACCTGCTTACTCGGGGAGCAGGCTTTGGTTATTTAGGTTCAACGGTCACCTCCCTGATTTACGCCTCGTTTACCTTTATTTTCTTCGCAATAGAGGCTGCTATTCTAGCTTCCGCATTAAATGCTTTGCTTGGCATTCCGTTATTTGTTGGTTATTTTCTTTGCTCTGTTGCCGTTATTCCAATTGTAATGAAGGGCATCACCACGATAAGTCGTTTTCAAATAGGTACTCAAACCCTATGGTTAATTCTTCAGATTGCAGCTATTTGTACTGTTGTTTTTTTTGAGTTTGAACGTGTGGATGACTGGGTGAATTACACGCCGGAAAACCTACCTGTTGCGAATGAATTTAACTGGTTATTATTTGGGGCTGCTGCTTCGATATTTTTTGCCTTAGTGGCGCAAATTGGCGAACAAGTAGATTACTTACGATTTTTGCCCCCTAAGACTGACACGAATAAACGTCAATGGTGGTTTTGGCTGATACTTTCTGGACCAGGCTGGGTTTTTATGGGCTTGATAAAAATGCTATTTGGCTCTTTTATCGCCTACTTGGCAATTAATGAGGGAGTCAGTTATTTCACAGCCAGTGACCCAACTTATATGTATGAAAGAGCCTTTCGTTACTTAACTCAATCTCCAACATTGGCCTTAGTATTAGCTGCAATGATGGTGATTATTTCACAGATGAAAATTAATGTGACGAATGCGTATGCGGGCTCAATCGCTTGGTCAAACTTCTTTTCAAGAGCTACGCATAGTCATCCGGGGCGTGTAGTCTGGTTGGTATTTAATGTCGCGATTGCTTTAATTTTAATGGAATTGGGGATATATAAAGCGCTGGAAGCTATTCTCGGGGTGTTTGCGATAGTAGCAGTGAGTTGGTTAGGTTCACTTTCTGCTGACTTACTGATTAATAAACCTTTGGGTTTAAGCCCATCTTTTGTAGAGTTTAAACGTGGTCATTTGTACGATATTAATCCGGTGGGTGTGGGGTCAATGTTTCTGGCTACCTTGCTGGGGATGCTTAGTTATTTGGGCTTGTTTGGTGAACTCACCCATAATTTGAGTCATTTTGTGAGTTTGCTGGTTTGTTTTATCGCCGTACCAGGTATCGCTTGGTTGACGAAGGGTAAATATTATTTGGCTAGGCAGTCGCCTGAATTGATTCCATTGCTTCAGCAGTCAGCACATCAATCTACCCATCAACCAGCAATGGATAAATTGCAACCCTATCATTTACTAACCTGTGGCATTTGTGAAAACAAGTTTGATATTGAAGATATGAGCTATTGTGGTGTCTATGCTCAACCAATTTGTTCATTATGTTGTTCGCTGGATGTTCGCTGTTTAGATAGCTGTAAGCCTCATGCTCGTTTGTCTCGTCAGATAGCTAACTTCTTACGCCGTATTTTTTCTGGTAGATTGATGGGAGGATTATCAGGTAAAGCGGTTCGTGCAGTAAATTCGAGATTAGGGCGTTTTATGGGCTTGTTGTTCATAACTAACTTGATTAACGCCGCTTTACTCGCCTTAGTTTATGAGCACATGAAGCCCTCGCTCTTGTCTGAACAGTTGATACTTCAGCAAAGTCTGCTGACCTTGTTTTTTATATTCTTAATTGTCAGTGGTGTGATTTCCTGGCTATTTTTGCTTGCTCACGAGACTCGGGTGATTGCGCAAATGGAGTCTAATCGGCAGACACGCAAACTCATGCGAGAAATTGAGGCGCACCAACAGACAGATATTGCCCTACAGCAAGCTAAGGATCTGGCCGAAAAAGCCAATGATGCCAAGAGTCGCTATTTATCCGGTATAAGTCATGAATTACGAACGCCGTTACAATCCATTTTGGGTTATGCACAACTATTGGCAGAAAAACCGGACCTTAGTGATTCTCAAAGCCGTGGTTTAAATATTATTCACCGTAGTGGCCAACACTTGGCTGATTTAATTGAAGGCTTGCTGGATATTTCTAAAATCGAAGCGGGTCGTCTGGATTTGCACCGTAATCGTGTACAGCTTCCTGAGTTATTAGAACAGCTAGCTAATATGTTTAAGATGCAGGCGCAAAACAAAGGTATAGAATTTAACTTTATCGTGCATGATCGTTTACCTAAAGTGGTAATGGCGGATGAAAAACGACTACGTCAGATCTTGATCAACCTGCTCTCAAATGCTGTTAAATATACTCAGGAGGGGGTGGTCAATTTTGAAGTGAGTTATCGCTCTCAAATTGCTGAATTTGTGATTAAAGATACAGGGGCGGGGATTGATGAAGAGCACATATCACGTATTTTTGACCCCTTTGAACGTGTTAGAAATCTTCAAACACCTAACGTACAGGGGACGGGGCTCGGTTTAACCATTGTAAAACTGCTAACTGAAATTATGGGGGGGGAATTGCAGTTAGAATCTAAAATCATGGAGGGGAGTCGATTTAAAGTTTGTCTGATGCTTCCTTGGGTGAATAATCAAGAAAAATCTGCCTCGCTTAAGGCCAAAATTATCGGTTATGAAGGGTATCAACGCACCATTTGTCTAGTGGATGACGATCCTGTATTGCGAGGCTTTTTGTCGGACCTGTTAATACCACTTGGTTTTACCACGCTTGAAGCCTTTGATGCTGAGTCATGTTTAAATCTCGTGGCACATGCCAAACCTGATTTGTTTTTAATGGATGTATCCATGCCGGGTAAAAATGGTTTTGAACTAGCGCAGATGTTACGAGAGAAAAATATTAGCGCCCCTATATTGATGCTATCGGCGAACGCACTTCGTCCAGAAGTAAAGCCAAAAGACGGGCCTCAATCTGTCTATAATGACTATCTAGTGAAACCGATTAGTAATAACGCATTGTTGGAAAAACTTGAAGAACAGCTCCAATTAACCTGGATCACTCAAAGTGCTAATAAAGATGCAGAAGAAGCGTTCTTAAAACTAGGTTCTCAAGGAAAAGAAAATAAGGTTTTTGCCATTCCTGATCATGCTTTAATCAGAGAGCTTAAAGCGTATGCAGAAATGGGGTATCGTAAAGGTGTGATCCAAACGCTACAACAAGTGCTTGATGCTGATATTATCACGACTGATTTCCATCAACACTTGGAAGTACTAAGTACGAACTTTCAATTTGAACAATTAGCAGCTTGTCTGGAGTCATAAAAACAATGAACAACTTAACGCAGACCGATATTGTATTGGTTGTTGATGATTCTCCTGACGCGCTGAGTCTGATTAATGATGCCTTGGAGGCAGAAGGTTTAGATGTGTTAGTGGCGCTTGAGGGGAGGCAGGCATTAACGATTGCCAAACGTATTCGCCCTGATGTAATTTTGTTAGATGCGGTAATGCCCGTCATGGATGGATTTGAAACCTGTAAACAACTCAAACTCAATGCAGATTTGGCTGATATTCCCGTCATCTTTATGACCGGTTTATCTGATACAGATGATATTGTCAGAGGTTTGGAGGTTGGTGGGGTAGATTACCTGATTAAGCCTATTAACCCTGCTGAGCTCATTGCCAGAATGAAAGTGCACTTAAAAAATGCTCGTTTGACTAAGAGTGCTCAGTCAGCGCTAGACAGTACTGGGCAGCACTTATTTACGGTTAGTAATGAGGGCGAGGTTCGCTGGGCTACGCCGCAAACTTATGCACTATTTGCCAAGGCTAAAGTAGATGGACGTGACCTTGGTAGCTTATTTACCGATCAAATTGCAAACTGGTTGTCTCTCAAGCCTGAGGCTGATGATGAGATCGCCTTAAATGGCTTGGACTATCCTTTGTTATTACGCTTTTTAGGTGTCCATAGTAGTGGTGACCGCTTAATTAAACTACTTGATGGCAATAAACCTGGAGAAGCAGCTTTGTTAAGAATTAAGCTGGATCTCACTGAGCGAGAGTCAGATGTATTGTTTTGGATTGCCAATGGAAAAACTAATCGCGATACCGCCGAGATACTCTCGATGAGCCCTCGTACGGTAAATAAACACCTAGAAATGATTTTTCCAAAGCTTGGGGTTGAAAATCGAACGGCCGCTGCAGGCGTAGCGCTTAGAATACTATCAAGTGAATTTTAATTTTCTTCGCTAAAGTCATAGTTCATCTCAGCGGCAGGGGCTTGCAGGTAATAGCCTTGAATATAGTTAACACCGGCTTGCCATAATGTAGACAGCAATGAAGCACTTTCAACCAAAGGCACAATAGTAATTTTACCCATAGATTGTAGTGTTTGAATCATTTCTTTAGCATGCTCTTTGGCTTCTTCACCCTTTTGCATATCTTCCGTAAAAGAGCCTTCTAACTTAATGTATTCAGGCTCTAGGTGCTTGAGCAAATTAAAGGGTTTTAATGCACGACCAAATTGGTTGATCGACATCTTACAGTGAAGTGTGTTAATGCCTTTAGCAAATTCTTTTGCTTGTTTCAAGTAGCTAATAGCGCTAGCTTCTGATATCTGGAATATTAAGGAATCGCCTGGTAAGCGTGCAGCTTTCAGGGCGACATTTAACCAAGAGGTAAAGGTCTGATCCTGTAGTGTTTCGGACGTTAGGTTGATAAATAACTTGGTTTCATGGCCTTTGGATCTGTGTTCGCTTAAGTGTTTAATGGTTTGCAGAATAACCCATTTATCGATCTTGTTAGCCATCATGCTTGGGCCGCTAGGGGGTAAGAAATCGTAAGGTGATATTTCTTCTCCTTCTTCATTAAGCATTCTGATAAAGGCTTCATAGTGCTCATCACCCTGTCCACGCAGACTAATAATAGGTTGAAACAGGAGTTTGAATTTATTCTTATTCAAGGCTTCTTGAATTAAATCTTTAGCAATATCGTGATCATCCAGAATGGAGTCTTTTTTCGGTGCATATAGTCGAACACCGTTACCGTTCTCATGATTTTCCTGTTCTTTCACTTCTTGTGCTGCCGTTTGTGCCCGGCCAAGAATATCATTACTGTTTGGTGCGTTTTCTGTGATTAAAGTAGCACCAATACTGAGTGTGATTTGCAGGGTTTTACCGCCCGCTTCAAATAGATGGTCTTCTATTAGCTTACAATAACTCTCAGCGAGTACTAATGATTGGTCGCCATCTTTACAGGGGGCGATGATACCAAAAACATCATCACTTAAGCGTGCAAGGGAATAGTTGTCATCAGTTTGCTCATCTAATACGTGAGCAATATCTCTGAGAATTAAGTCTGCATCAGCCATGCCCAGACCCGTTTTTATTTTCTGGAAATGATCAATCGCTAAATATAGAACTGTGGAATGAACATGATCATTGATCGCGAGTTCCTTGGCGGTATGTAGGTGCTCCATAAAATACTGGCGATTATAGAGTCCGGTTAAGAGATCTTGTTGACTCATCTCTTTGATTTTTTCTTGAAGCTCGACGTTGTCTTGCTCGGGCCTGATAATGATTTGCATGCAGCGTTCGCCGTCATAACTGGCTTCGGACAAACTCATGGTAACTTTGATTTCAGTACCATCTTCGCGAACAGTGGTGCTGTTAATGCCTGATATAGGTTCAAAATTGGCATTGTCGACAAATACTTTTGAAAATTCTTTAAAGCTAGCTTGGGCATCAGATGAAAGTGTGTCTAACACAGGGATACAAATCATTTCATCAATGTCGTCGTAGCCAAGGAAGTCCATATAAGAGGTGTTTGCATAAATATGCATACCATCACTAATGTAGGCGATAGCGTCTTTTGAACTGTCTAATAATAATTCGCAACGGTGTTCTACATCATGAATTTGTACTTCCATTAAACGCAGCTTTTTACGAATAGTGCGGTTATCTAATTCTCGACGAATTGCCACCACAATGTGCTTTTCATTCTCGAAAGGGATGACATCTTTCGCACCTGCTTTAATGTGGTTTGCGACGCTATCGTGTTGATAATCTTGGCTTAGTACAATGAAGGGAATATCACGATCTTTTCGTTGTATATAAACTAATGCCTGGTCTAAATCGAAGTCCGCTTCTTCTTCACGGGCTAAAAATAAATCCCAGGATTGTTCTTCAAGTGCTGCGATTAAATCTTCTTCACTTTCAATTCTTTTCGCGCGCGTTGGAATACCAGCATTGCGTAGCAAGCTGACCATTCTTTCAGAGTCATTCTCAGATTTATCGAGAATTAATAAAAATATTGTTTCTTTTGTTCGGCTCATTGCTTAGTAATGTTCTCGTTATTGCTTTAATTCAGGGGGATAGATTTTTCCCCACTTAATGTATTCATGAATTTTTTTAGTGATAAATTTATAAAGTTGGCCATAAAGAATCAAAATCATCTTCTGATTCTTGAGGTGTTTCTTTTTTAGCCAGAATATCTTCACCTTTGAAATGGGCAGTCTGTGACAATTCAAACTGGCTAAAACTACCTGTGGCTGAAACCCGCTTTTCTAGTTGGCATTTGGTTTCTGTGTCACTCAGCTTTATCGAAACTTTATGACCTGATTGAAAAGGTAAACGGGGCGTAATTAATGTTGCTGCCTGGCCTATGCCGCTTAATTCGGGTAACAACATGCCGCGTAAATATTCGCTAGGGTCTCCCGTACGGTGTAATAATTGAACCCCACAAGGTTGGGCGTTAGGCGCCAGAAGTTCAATGCCTATTTGGGTGCCTTTTTTCTTGATGTGGCGAATCCAGCGAATAACGGCAATGCTCCAGACCTGATTTTCTGTTTCTCTCAAGGAAATAATTTCGCCAGCTTGAATGTTTTTAGGCACTTCACCTGCCCACTGAAGACAATAACCGCCAGGGCTCGTGTTAATGAGTGGGATAGTGTAATGCGGGTAAGTTTCGTTTTTATCCACAGGACGGTTAAATGAAATATCAGAACCTACAGGAGCTGTGGGGCTGGCAGAATGCCCCCCTGTATCATATGCGCCTGACCAAGCATCACCTTGATGACGCGCTTGGGTTAAAAATATATTGTCATCACTTTGAATGTTTGAAACATTTCGGTGCAACATTTGGGTATGGAATTCAACTTCTCCGGAGGCATAATAATGAGAGGCGCTTAAACCAATGCACAAATTGAGTGAACCCTGGTTAGCAATACGCTTAAAGGTTCGTTTTGTTAAGATACCAAATGCGTGATTCAAGTGGTTGATAAGTTCATCTGAGACGCCTTTAGGTGAGGTCAGATGGGAGCTGCCATCTCCTTGTTTTTGCTGCAGTGAGCTAAGGTGTTCTGTGAGTCGGTCAACCAGTTCTGCCGTATCAAAACCATAATAATGTTCGGTTAAGGTGTTATGTAGCAAACTACGATAACGAGGAGGCTGGTCTTGCTCCATATTAATCACAAAGACCGCATTGGCTGAATATTCTGAACCGACTTCAACATAGTCAGACCAAATTTCAAAAGCTTCATAGGCTATTTGAATATCTGCTTGTCGTAATTGATTAGGGCGGCTACAGCTAAGTAAAATATTTTGTTTGTAAGCTTGGTCGATGCGCGTTTCTTTATGATGCTTGTTTTCATCATCGGTAATAATATATTTGAGTAGATCAATCGTTTCAGAAAACTTGAATACCCGGTGCATATCAAGCCACAGGCCTTTTGGTGCGAGTGTGTAGAGCTGATTGGCTCGTAATAACACCAGCCCGTACTCAGACATCATTCTATGTGCGGCACAGGCAAAACCTTTACGTGTTTTCTCGTTAGCGATATGTGTAATCGAATCAAGCATGACAATCTTATAGCCATTCGCCAAATGAACTTGCATTGCTTGCGTTAAATTAGCAATCTTTTGCTGCTTTTCTGATAAAACGATTGACTGGTTAAGGAAGTGTTTCGAAAGTTCCTGACAAATATAATGAATAGGCTTGCGAATTATTTCTAATAATTGAGATCGTATATTCGGCGCAATCATGAGTTTATTGAGTTCGATAATCGCCTGATAAAGTTGACGAGATGTCTCACCAACATTTGCCATCGGCAAATCTTTCACCCACTGTTTGATAGCGGCAGGACTATGATCAGCAAAAGATAAACTGCTAAGAGTTTGTTCTGATACAGGTATATTTAATTCTAATTCTGGGCCAAGCATTCAGTGTTCCGACTTATATTCTAATAAGGATAATATTTGTTGAGAACTGATATTCAAGTGTATTTAGAAATCAGCTCGCAAAGGCGCTTATAAATAGCATAGCAGGGATTACAATAATGTCTTGAACTTGCTGCTTTTTCTTGAGAAAAAATGCGGTATTTGTATCGCACACTCAGATGTCTTAGAAAATTGTTGTTTTGGCATGCTGTCCTGGAATTTCCATTGCGAGGGTGGGGACTAAATAGCCAGGTAGCGTAGCTTGAAGTGTTTGGTGAATTTTTTTAGCTTCAATAATGGGTACTTCAAAGTGTGCTGCTCCCGCGACTTTATCCAAAATAAATAAATAGTAGGGTAGTATGCCCATTTCGAACAATGCTTCATTGAGTTGTATGAGGGTTTCCGCTTGATCATTGATTGAGCGCAAAAGTACAGATTGATTTAACAAGGTAATACCCAGGGTACGAAGTTGTTTGCTGGTGGCTGCCAGATCTTCACCTAATTCATTAGGGTGATTGCTGTGCATTACGATAATAAGAGGAGTATTTATTGTATTAATCAGTTGCAAAAACTCAGTATCAATACGCTGGGGTAAAGAAACAATTAAACGAGAGTGAATTCGGATGCGTGTTACATGAGGAATCAGGTCAATTTGCTCAAGTAGCCAGAATAAATAATGGTTGCTGTTGATCAAGGGGTCGCCACCACTGAGGATGACTTCGTTGATTTGCTCATTATCACGAATATAACCTAGCGCTGCTTGCCAGTCTGATTTTGATTGTTTGTGTTCTGAGTAAGGAAAGCTGCGTCGAAAGCAATAACGGCAATTTATGACGCAGGTGCTGCTGGCAATCAGTAAAACACGGTGCTTATATTTATGAATTAAACCTTTTACAGGTGTGAACTGCTCTTCATTAAGCGGGTCCTCGCTAAAGCCCTTCACGGTTGTATGTTCGGCTAGTTGAGGGAGTATTTGTAGTAACAAAGGGTCTTTGGCCTGACCGCGTTCGATCTTATCCAAATAAGGTTTTGGTACACGTAACTCAAATAAACGCTCAGCAGTGCTTGAAGCTAAAGGATGGCTTTCTAGATTGAGAATTTTCAGTAGTTCTTGAGTACTGAGCCTAGATTGGCTCAGTAGTTCTTGCCAAGTGGGCGCTTTCGTTGCGTTATCTTCGACAGGAATGGAGGATAGATGTATCATGAGCGCCTTAATTTAATGAGTCTTGTCTAGGGCGGTAATCTACACTGCCAATGCTAGGGAAGGCAATACCACGATCTCTGCTCAGTAGGTGAGGAATTATGGCAAGTTATTCGACCAGCGATTTACGCTCAGGTTTAAAAGTAATGTTGGACGGCGACCCTTGTGCCGTGGTTGCAAATGAATTAGTAAAACCCGGCAAAGGCCAAGCATTTAGCCGTACTAAGCTAAGAAATTTACGTTCAGGCCGTATCTGGGAGCGTACTTTTAAGTCAAATGAATCAGTGGAAGGGGCTGATGTCATGGAATATGACATGGAATACCTCTATACAGATGGTGAATTCTGGCATTTTATGATGACAGATGGTTCCTTCGAACAGCATGCTGCAGATGAAACTGCAGTAGGCGAAAGTATTAAGTGGTTAAAAGAGCAGGAGGTGTATGTTGTTACATTATTCAATGGCGCCCCCCTTTCGATTGATCCGCCTAACTTTATTGAGCTAGAAGTGACTGAAACAGATCCGGGGCTTAAAGGTGATACTGCGCAAGGTGGTACTAAGCCCGCTACTTTTACAACTGGCGCGACAGTGAACGTACCACTTTTTGTGAATATCGGCGAAGTATTGCGTATTGATACCCGAACGGGTGAATACGTTAGTCGTGCTAAGTCATAGAGCTTTACGCTTATAATGACAGGATGGCGCGCGACTTGTTCGCAATCAAATTTAAAAACCCGAGCTGAGCTTTATGCTCAGGTAAGGGCTTTTTTCTTTGCACGCGATGTGCTCGAAGTAGAAACTCCCTTGCTCAGTGTTGCGAGTGCAACAGACCCTCAATTAGAAAGTATTAGTGCTTTGGTTCGCACAAACATGGGGGCTACAACCGAAAAATTCTATTTACATACCTCGCCTGAATTTCCTATGAAGCGACTGCTTGCTTCGGGAAGTGGCGCAATTTATCAAATTTGTAAAACCTTTCGAAATGGTGAAAGTGGACGTAAGCATAATCCTGAATTCACTATGCTGGAGTGGTATCGGCCGGGGTTTTCATTAGCAGATTTAATGCAAGAGCTTGAGTTGTTAATGAGCCAAATACTCGAGCCTATTTCTGCGGAACGTTTGAGCTATCGAGATGCTTTCTTGCGTTATGTTCAGCTTGACCCATTTGAGATACCTGATGAACAACTTGCTTTGAAAGCAAAGGCATTAGCGGCTTATGATGGCCCTGATATGTGTCGTGATGATTACTTGAACCTGATTTTAAGCATCTGTATTGAGCCGTACTTAGGTATTGGTCGGGCCTGTTTTTTGTACGAATACCCTCCTAGTCAGGCTTCATTGGCACAAGTTAGTTTATCTGTTACCGGACACCTAGTTGCGCAGCGTTTTGAGTTATATATACAAGGAATGGAGTTGGCAAACGGTTATTATGAGCTGACAGATGCTCAGGAGCAGGCCAGGCGTTTTGAACAAGATAATTGTGAGCGACAAAACTTGAATTTACCTACGGTCCCGCCTGATAAACATTTGTTGGCTGCGATGCAAAGCGGACTACCAGCCTGTGCAGGTCTTGCACTGGGTCTGGATCGAGTATTGATGTTAAAAACCGGAGCTTCTTCGATTGATGAGGTACTTAGTTTTCCAATCGCTAAGGCTTAAGACTTAGTTTTCCTGCCTGGTAATTACATTTATCTTTTCTATACTTTCTCCAAAATGATTTTAATTATCAGGAGAGATATACCCATGATCAGTGAAAGCATGAAAAAGGGCTTTGTACTTACTTCCAGTACCATTTCTTTTACTGTTTGTTTCATGATATGGATGATGTTTGCCGTCATTGGTATTCCTATCAAAGAATCGCTTGGATTAAATGAAACGCAGTTCGGTCTACTGGCTGCTACACCTGTTTTAACGGGGTCGCTGACGCGTTTGCCTTTAGGTATGTTAACAGATCGTTTTGGTGGCCGAATTGTTCTATTTTGCTTAATGCTCTCTACGGTTATTCCCATTTATATGATTTCTCTGGCGACTGAGTACTGGCATTTTTTAACTGTGGGTTTATTTGTTGGTGTAGCGGGAGGGTCTTTTTCTGTTGGTATTGCGTATGTTGCGAAGTGGTTTGACAGAAAAAACCAGGGTTTTGCGATGGGTATCTTTGGAGCAGGTAATGCGGGGGCTGCTTTAACCAAATTTATTGCACCTGCGATTGTAGTAGCATATGGCTGGCAAATGGTACCTAAGATCTATGCATTGATCATGCTGGTAGCAGCCATTCTTTTTTGGTTTTTCAGCTTTGACAATAAAGACCATAGAATAAGTTCTACTGTGAGCTTTAAAGACCAGCTAAGTGTATTGAAAGATCCAAATATCTGGCGCTACTGCCAGTATTATTCATTTGTATTTGGGGGGTATGTTGCTTTGGCGCTATGGATGACTAAATACTATGTAGGTGAATACAATTTTGACCTTAAAACCGCTGCATTATTGGCAGCAGCATTTTCACTGCCTGGCGGTTTATTAAGAGCGCTTGGTGGCTGGCTTTCAGATAAATATGGTGCTCATTCAGTTACTTGGTGGGTGATGTGGGTTTGCTGGATCTGCTTGTTCTTGATGTCTTACCCGGAAACGGAGTTCATTATCAAAACGGTTGAAGGACCGAAAACTTTTAATATTCATCTCAATCCGACGGTTTTTACTGCTTTATTATTTACAGTAGGGGTTGCCATGGCTTTTGGTAAAGCTTCTGTTTACAAATATATTTCAGACGAATATCCAGATAATATTGGCGCAGTTTCAGGTATTGTCGGTTTGGCTGGTGGCTTAGGCGGGTTTATCTTACCCATTATGTTTGGCATTTTACTTGATTTAACCGCGGTACGTTCTTCAGCCTTTATGTTGATGTTTGGTATTACTTGGGTGTCATTAATCTGGATGTATTCAATTGAAGTGAGGAGTATGAGTTTAATGGGAAAGAAAAAAGGAACGGTTGTGTAACGGGAGGGAATGTTTGTGATAGAGCATTTGGTAGGTATCGCCCACCAAATGCTAAAACTTAGAGTCATAAATTTAGATAAACAAGAATCTAAGTTATGCCTTTATTGATCCAAAAGTTTGTCCCATTTGTACGGCAGATGTTGCTTTTAAAGACTCAACAAACTCTGTCGCATTCGGTGGGAAGGCTAATACCACGGTTGAACCCAGCTTAAAGCGGCCCATTTCTTGCCCTTTCTCTAACTTGATTTCTTCGTTTAAGGTGCCATAAGATGTGGTTTTAACGTCTCGTTTAATTGGAGCAACTAGGCCAGACCATACTGTTTCAATACTGGCGACAATCATTGCACCCACTAATACCATTGCCATTGGGCCAAATTCAGTATCAAATATAGCTGCAACACGTTCATTACGTGCAAACAAGCGAGGCACGTTTTCTGCTGTTACCGGGTTTACTGAGAATAATTTACCGGGGATATATACCATTTCACGTAAAGTACCTGTGCAAGGCATGTGAATACGGTGATAATCTTTGGGTGATAAGTAGATTGTAGCAAAGTCGCCGCCCATAAATGGGGCTGCGCGCTCTGTATCGCCCCCCAATAATTCAACCACACTAAAGCTTTGGCCTTTTGCCTGAAATATTTGTCCCTGCTGAATGTTACCTAGCTGACTAATTGCGCCGTCGACTGGTGAAATAATAGCGTCAGGAGAGGAGTCAATAGTACGTGCCCCTGTTTTTAATTGGCGCGTAAAAAAGTCATTAAAGCTTTTAAAATCTGAAGCAGATTCCAGCTCAGCTTCAGACATGTTTACATCATATTGCTTGATAAACCAGTTGATGACTGAATTCTTAAAGCTGGGGATTTCACAGTCGGCAACTTTTCCAGCAGCACGAGAAAGTAAATGCTGAGGAGTAACGTACTGGCTATAGACAAAAAGGTCATTCAAGTTCATTTAGATGATAATTCCCTGTGAGTATAAATGTTGTATTACGGATTAAGAGGCCATATTTGCTAAGATACAATCGGGGTGTCTTGACGGTTACCCCATTCGCCCCAAGAGCCTGAATAAGCTTTAATATTGGGGAAGTCTAATAGTTTGGCAATTAAATAGGTCAAGCCTGAGCGATGATGACTTTGGCAATGTGTGACAATTTCTTTGTCAGCGCTAATACCGATCGCAGCGAGTTCAGATTTAAGCTGTGGTAATGGTTTTAGCCGGTAATGGTTTTGAGGATCCATCGCACGTGTCCATTCGTAGTTGGCTGCATTAGGGATGTGTCCGCCACGTTGAGCGTATTGTGTTGCGCCACTATATTCCATAGGTGACCGTGCATCCCAAACCTGGATGTCTTCCTGACTTAAACGCTCGCAAAGTGTATCGCAAGTAATCGTGTGTTGAGCGTTTGTTTTTACTGTGATTTCGGAAGGGGAGATTGAAGGCATGCCGCTTTCTAATGCCAGCCCATCACCAATCCATGCGATTAAGCCGCCATTTAAATAACTGTATTGAGTATGACCAATTTCATCTAACATCCAGATAAATCGGCCAGCCCAACCGCCGCCTTCATCATCATAAACCACCACGTGGCTGTTTTTAGTGAGGCCGATACTACGCATTAAATGGGTGAGTAACTCGTCTGAAGGTATAAAACCAGGTACGGGCGGGGACGATTGTGTTTGTGCTGGTGTGACCAAAACAGCGCCGGGAATGTGCTCACTATGAAAACGTGCCTCACTACCTAGATCAACAATGATTAGCTCGGAAGGCGCTTGTTCTAATAAGCTCTGAAGGTCATTTGGTTCAATGAACAAAGGCAGCATCGTTTAGGGTCTCTTATGGTCGTCTTCTGTTAAGAAATAGTCTAAAAGAGGGGATCATACCAGATGCGCAAAAAGGACTCTATTTTTTAGCTTGATGCTGCAAGGCATTGCTCACTGCGCCGCAAAGGTATTTAAATTGCTTATAATGTTTTTCAGTGAGCCCTTTAGCGCCGTGATTATCTGCATAAAAGATTGCAACCGGCTTCTTACCTACAAATACAGACATCAGGAAAAAGTCTTTTTCGTCAATGGCATGATTGAAATTCATCGGAATCAGGTCGGTAATTTTCTTGCCGCTGGATGCTTTGACCCAAATACTGGCTGGGCGTGTTGAAAGCTTTTCAAAAATTGTATTTTTAACAATTTTTGTACCGAAGTCTTTTAGTGTTTCAGAGTCCTTGCAACCGACGGAATAATAACTCTTCAGACGACTGCCATCTTTACTAATGAGTGACACCGTAGCACGCTTTAAGTTAATTCCATAAGCAATGCCTTGAGTAGCTGCATTCATGAGTTCATGTAAATCAATAAATTCACCAGGACGTTTAATCATGATTTCAGTCAGCTCATCAAAGAGCGGATTGTTCTCAGAGGGGGCTTTCTGAGTTTCTTTTTCAAGGAGTGCTTTTGGTTTTTCTTTTTCAGAATCTTCAGGTGTTTGAGCTTGAGGACTCGCCGCTTGTTTAGATAATGCATCCGACTGCGCTTCGCTTAGAGCATCCTGCTCTCCCATAGTTTTGAGTGTTTCTTCTTTCTCAATATCTCGTTTAGGTGGAGGGCTTGTTAATTTTGTTTGAGCTTTAGTACGTTTTCTTGGTGGTACCAATAGTTTGGCAGCAGGTAGCATCACAGTTGGTAATGGGTGTGCTCTGGACATACTTGCAGCGACTTCATGTGTCAGTTTAATCGCATCATCCAAAGGGATTTGTAAGTAGGTAGCGAGTATCTTTTGGCTACGCAAGGTCGCTTTTGAGTACCAATCGTACGTGGTAAAGTGAGACACTAAATTTGCCAACATTATTATAAAGTACGGCGCTTGCATGGCCATTAATAGTTCACGGTCTTCAATGCGACGAGGCATGCCCTGTTTACTGGTTGCTTGAGCTAATTGTATCCACTGCTTCTTGCTTAGCTGATTTTTTGTGAGGTGGCAGTCATTTACGAGATCGGGTAAAGCAAGTTGCTTACTAATGGCAGTAGAAATGTTAATAATTGAGTCGCCTAACACTTCTGTTTCAGCGGTGGCAGGTAATTTAAAATTAGAACGAATGGCATAACGAATTAAACGCATTTCGGGGGTGGCGTATCGCCATAATAGCCATAAGGGCACGCCCATAAATAAGCTGGACCAATAAACATCTTCTGGATTACCTTTAGCTTTACGTAAGCTAATGGCTTTTCCTAAATGAGCCGCATATAAACTAGTGCTCATCACACGAATATAATAAAAGCTTTTAATGTCCTTAGAGGACGGATTTTTGAATGGCAGATTTCTAATGCTATTTTTCAAGTCGTCAATGCCAACCATACTAATGGCCTGACTAAGCGTTTTACTGCTTGCGCTACCAGGTGTACGCTCCTTGTTTGCCTGTGACATGATGGTATAGGCAAGAATCGGGTCGTTGTTAATGGTGGCAGCTAGTTTCTCATAGGTTAAGTTGTCCCCAGCCATTTGTTTTAAGACCAGTTGACCAACTCTAAATGGACTGGGTAGCTGTTTTTTGGCTAGTAGCTGTGCCCAATCGTGAGCATTATTGGGTATGGATTCATTGGACATAGATTTTAAAGCATTCGTGAATGAGAAAATTAGCGCAAGCTTTTATTCTTGCTTGTTTAACTATAGTCTGTGAATACTATTTGTGTAGCGCTATTTTTATAGGTAAGTCTCTTTGTCATCAAGTGTTTCACGAATACGGCGAAAGCTATCCATTCTAGCTTGGCTAATTTCCCCTTCTTCCAAGGCGCCCAAAATAGCACATTTAGGCTCACTATTGTGGCGACAGTCCCTAAAGCGGCAATAACCTAAAAATGGGCGCAATTCAATGAAGCCTTCAATCAGCTCTTGCTCACTAATATGCCAAAGGCCGAACTCTCGAATACCAGGAGAATCAACAATGTTGCCACCCCCTGGAATATGGAAGAGTTTTGCGGTGGTCGTTGTATGCATACCTTTTCGGGAAAGCTCTGATAAAGGTCCTACCCGAATAGTCTTATCGCCCAATATACTGCCAATTAATGATGATTTTCCGACACCTGATTGGCCGACAAAGATGCTGGTATAGTTTTTTAACCAGTCCAATAGCGTTGACTCGCATTGTTCTAGTTCAAAAGCGGAGGTTTTGAGTACTTCATAGCCTAGTGAGGCATAACTTTCACACAGTGAATTAATGGACTCTCTATTCTCGTCATTGATTAAATCACTTTTATTGAATAATAACGCCGGTTTAATATTCAGGGTTTCAGCAGCCACCAGATAGCGGTCAATCAAGTTAGCGTAAGGCGTTGGTTCAGTGGCAACTACAATGACAATGCGATCAATATTCGCCGCGACAGGTTTTAATAGTCCGTAATTATCGGGGCGCTGTAATAAACTAGTTCTTTCTAGACGGGCTTCAATAATGCCACTTTGATCCGCTCCAGCACGCCAAACAACTATATCTCCGGTAACCAGAGAATCAATGTTGGCGCGTACATAGCAGCGGTAAATTTTTCCTTGTTCATCTCCTTCAAGCGCTTCAACATCAAGCTTTTGGCCATAATGGGCAATAATTAAACCTTTTTGTTCATCGCCTAGATCACCTGAAAACTGTTGCTTGTTAACTTGTTTTTCTTTTCGATCCGCACGCGAGGCTTTTTCTGCCTGAATTTTCTCGATGCGCCACTTTTGGCGACGGTTTAACTTACGTTTGCTCATAGCATGACTTGTTAAGAATGAAGAATAAACGCATTCTAACAGTAAAATAAAAAGGCCGCATATTGCTATGCGGCCTTTTGGGGTAAATCAATGCTGTTATTGTTACTAAGGAGCGTTACTAAGGAACTGTATTGAGTGTTGCAGCAACATCCACTGCGCTTGAATCCCAAGCACTGTCAAAGGCATTGTTTGCTGCGAATGTATCAGCACTTGCAATGCCGGCTAAGGTGCCAACGGTCACAATTAGTGTTTTCCCATCGCTTGATAGGTCGGCACTACTATTTCCGGCATCAATCGTGGTGGCACTTGTAAGTGTGAACCCTGCTACTACTTCAGCGCCTGACAATTGGTCTGCACCTGCAGAGGCCGTTAAGCCTGTTGCTTGTAGGTCAATACGATGTGAGAACACATAAGTGACCGTGAAGCTGGTAGAGGTGTTTGTGAACCCTGTTGTGGTTGGCGTTGTAGCTGTAAATGCACCGGTTGTATCCTGAATGACAATTGTCGGAACACTCACGCTCCCAGAAAAATTGTCCCAGTTAGCCCAAGATGTGCCATTATTGTCATCTCGTACTCTATCGACCGTGATAATCGAATGTGCTCGATCAGCTGTGCCTGAATTACTATCGTGATCGTAAGTACCACGGTTAAACAAGTTTGACTTGTTGATTTCAGTCACCGTGGTTAAGGTATCGGGAGAACTGCCAATCACTTGTGATACTTCTGTAAGATCCAGCGTAACTGAAGCAGTATTTTGGTTGGATGTTTCATTTGCCTGATTTACAGCGATGGTTTGAGTTGACCCAGTTCCTCTCAATACGAACTCATCAGCTGCGATAGGGTTGGTTGGAGGCGTGGTATCATCATTCGCTTCCAGTGAAACTGTTTCATTAAATGTCATGGTGATGGAGTCACCATTATAGAAAGCAGTCAGGGGCTTAGGAGGCATCAAGTCACGAATAATTACAAGTGACCCGTCTGCTGCTACTGTGGTATTGCTGGATAGATCCTGGATAGCTCCGTCGAAGTCAATACTAACGCCGTCGTCAGTATTAGCTAAGGCGACGACATCATTCACTTGAATATTCACCAAATCTGCATTTACTACAGCGCCCTGATCATTTTGCATAACGTCATTTTGAGCAGTGAAATTCGTCAGTGTGGTGGTTCCTAGGGTGGTAAATGTTGGTGTGCCCGTGACGGCGATATCTTCAGAGAATGCCACGCCAATGTTACGATTGCCAATGGCCCATGCTGCAATAGCTGCTGCATCATAGCCTGTGTATATGCCTGCCATGTTACTGGTCATATCCACTTGATCATCACCATTAACATCGACTTCGTTATTATCTGTTAAAGCATCCCAAATTGAAGTAACCGGCAGCGCTACAGAGTTACCCGCTTGTGGAACTATTAGGCGCGGGGTGATGTTTAGGAAAGGTGCGCCCACTGTGCGGCTATCTAATATAGATAACTCACCGCCATCACCGTAGGTATCATCCGCAACACCTGCTGTTTTTAAACCTTGGCCATAGCTATTTTGTATTACTGGTGTAGCTGCTACTTGGTCAAGAAGTGTCACTGAACCACTTGAGGCTGTGATCGGTGTACTGAAGTCTGTCATTGGAGTGATAGAAAGCACATCGTTTGGATTCACTCCGTCTAATACTAAAGCAATGGCGGTGCCAGAGAAGGTTGCTTGTAAGGTAAGTGTGACGGTATTTGTGCCATTGTTACTGATGGTGACGTCATCAATTGTGTTTAAGGTGACATTTTCAGCATCGCCATCAGCGTCAACTAGTGTGACAACATAGGATGTTGAGGCTGTTAAATCAAAGGTGGCCCGCGCCTGATCTACTTCAACAGTAGCAGGGTTAGTACCAATGCCTGAATCCGCAATCGTTTGAGCGGTCAAGGCGGCGATACGCTCGGCAGTGTCATCGCCGTTTGCGTTGTCGTCATTATCTGTGCTGTTGAGTTGCTGAATTCCTGTTGTGTCGTTATCCACATCAATAAAAGTGTTATTTAATGCTCTTAGCACAGTGTGTTCAGTATCTGAGGTATCTTCAAAAACCTGTGTCACGGTTACAGCAGTAGAAGAAGTGACCGGTTCTTTGTAAGTTTGAAGCGTCAAACGATGAACCGAGATTCCTCCAGCACCGGTATTTGAGTCATAACCAGGGGTAGTGAGTCCATCAAAGGTGCCAGGACCTGTGGTAATATTATTACCTGCGGCATCTTCAAAATCAGCTACATTCAAGTCAATGGTAAAAATCGAGCCTGCAGTAATCGCATTTGTGGTGGTGATTGTTAAGGTCAAACCATCGGTACTTAATGCGGCAGAAGTAACATCAATAAGTACATTACGACTTGTATCCACCATAAATACTGAATTAGCATCCACTTCTGCCGCTAAAGGCTCGCTAAAGTTAATTACCAAGCCTTGTGTGCCATCTAGGTCATCATTTAAAACGCCTGGGTTGGCTCCTTGGCTTACTACCCCATTAACTGATGAGACAAAAGGAAAGACATCATCGTTGGATGAAATGGGGGTCGCGTCAATATCACCAATATCTTGAATCACGACTTCGGGAGTGGTTGCAAAATCGCCATTCCCCGGGTTACCTAAGTTACCGCCATTTGTACCCCCTGTGTTTATACCAGACTGGTAGCCTTCAACCACAATATCGAAGTCAGTATCTTCAGGTAGATCTTCAAACATGAAGTTACCGTTTGCATCAGTAGCCGCCTGATAGGTCATAGCACCATAACTTGTTTGCGGTGCTGTGGTATTTTGGGTTTGTTGTTGAGAAATACCGTTTACTTCAATTAATTCCAGTGCAACTACTGTACTTGGAATTACCAGGCCAGTAGTTGCGTCACGTAACACGCCTGTCACTGTAGAGCCAATTGCAGGTACAACGGTTGTTCCTGCTGAAATTGACATACCATCAAATAGAATTACTGAAAGTAAGCTGTCTTCCTGGTTCTCATTCTGGTCATTAGCATCTTCAGAAACGACTTCCGTGATGATTGTTGCGGCTGAAGGTGTAACGGATACGGTTGCTGATAGGTAGCTGCTATTCGGCTTGATTGAAATTTGCAGGCTGGTAGCCGAGTAAATACCGTTATCATCTTCTATACCGGTGACGGGAACATTGCTTAGTACATAAGCGCCTGTTGAATCAGTACTTGTTTTAATACCACCAATGCTGACTGTTGCACCGCTAACCGGGTTTCCGTTCGTGTCTTGAACAATACCACGAATATAGGATTTTAAGATGCTTGCTTCTGTCACTTCAATGCGACTGGCGTCTTCAGTAATAGTGGTTGACTTGCTATCACCTTCACAGCCAACTAACAAGATAGATGAAGTTGCTAATGCAATGGCAAAACTGAGTTTATGTTTTCTAAATGTATGTGTTTTCATTGATGAACCTTTTTTGTTATTTGAGATTAAATCAAATTGAGAAATTAATAGTGTTATTAAAAAAGGAAGAAAAGGAGAGATGAAAACGAGAAAATGACGGCTATTCAGCTTGATTGTGTGCAAGCGGGAATACATCCTTGTTTCTTTCGCAAACCGATACTCCGCTTAAAACTCTAGGTTAGGAGTTTTGATTTAACAAGTTGAGATAGAGGTTTTTTATACTGAAATTGAATTTAAAAATTTACAGATCGCTAAGTCTGCGTTGCACCTAGTGAATTTTGAGGTGTATGATCTTGTATTTAAAAGCGTGTATGTCTTGACTAAGGATAAACTATGAGTCGAAAAGAAAATTTAATCTGGGTTGATCTGGAAATGACTGGCCTGGACCCTGAAAAAGAGCGCATTATCGAAATTGCCAGTATTGTGACTGATGCGGATTTGAATATTCTGGCAGTTGGGCCAGTGATAGCGGTACATCAAAGTGATGAATTATTAGACTCCATGGATGAGTGGTGTACCACTACTCACGGAAAAACCGGTTTAACCAAACGTGTTCAGGAAAGTAACGTAAGTGAGTCTGAGGCTGAACAAGCAACGTTGGCATTTTTGAAAGAGCACCTTGATGCAGGTTGCTCGCCCATGTGTGGTAATAGTATCGGGCAGGATCGACGCTTTCTGGTCAAGTATATGCCTGAACTAGAAGCTTTTTTTCACTACCGAAACCTGGACGTTAGTACACTGAAAGAACTTGCACAACGTTGGAAACCAAGCATTTTGAAAGGCTTCTCTAAAAAGAATATTCATTTGGCTTTGGATGATATTAAAGAGTCGATTGATGAATTAAGATATTATCGCGAGCATTTTTTAGACTTGTAATAAACTTAACTGTATTACCTTTTACCTTAAATGGAAAACCTATGGAATTTGTAACAATTGAAATTGCAGACAAAATTGCAAAAATAACCTTAAATAACGGCAAAGTAAACGCAATCTCACATCAAGTGATTGAAGAGCTAAATGCCGCTTTTGATCAGGCAGAAGAAGCTAAAGCTGTCGTTATTTTAAGCGGTAAAGAAGGCATTCTTTCTGGTGGCTACGACTTGAAAACCATGCAAAAAAGCATGAAAGATGCAATGGCTTTAGTCACTGAAGGTTCAAAGTTTACTCGTCGAATGATGTCATTTCCGTTTCCAATAATTGTCGCCTGTGCAGGTCATGCTGTTGCTAAAGGTGCTTTCTTGTTATTAAGTGCAGATTACCGAATTGGTATTGAAGGCCCATTCAAAATTGGTCTAAACGAAGTTGCTATTGGTATGACCATGCATCATGCGGGGATTGAGATGGCGCGTAATAGAATGCCGGCTAATTACTTTAATCGCTCCGTCATGAATGCAGAAATGTTTAACCCTCAAGGTGCAGTGTTAGCTGGCTTTCTTGATCAGGTTGTTGAAGCCGACCAGTTAATGACAACAGCTGAAACTGTGGCCACGCAAATGAAAACATTAAATATGCGTGCACACCATGGTACAAAACTAAAAGCGCGTCAGGCTTATTTGGAAACGATGGATAAAGCTATCGAAATTGACTCAACGAGTAGTCTTTAAACACATGTCTAGCCAAAAAACATCAGTGCATATTCATATTCTTGGTATTTGTGGTACTTTCATGGGTAGCCTGGCAGTGCTTGCCAAAGAAATGGGCTTAAAAGTAACAGGTTGTGATCAGTCTGTTTACCCGCCTATGAGCACGCAGTTGGAAGAACAGGGGATTGGGCTGATTTCAGGCTATGGCCTAGAACAGCTAGAACTTGGTGCAGACCTTTATGTCGTAGGGAATGCAATTAGTCGTGGTAACCCTTTATTGGAAGAGATTCTTAATCAAGGTCTACCTTATACCTCTGGCCCTGGTTTTTTAGCTGAAAAAATCTTACCGGGAAAATGGGTTCTGGGTGTTTCCGGTACCCACGGTAAAACTACCACCAGTAGTATGCTGGCGTGGATACTTGAATATGCAGGAATGAAGCCCGGTTTTCTAATTGGTGGTATACCGGGAAATTTCGGTTATTCAGCACGATTAGGTGAAACACCTTTTTTTGTGATTGAAGCCGATGAATATGATAGTGCTTTTTTTGATAAACGCTCCAAGTTTGTTCACTACCGACCGCGTACCTTTATTGTGAATAATCTGGAGTTTGATCATGCGGATATTTTTGCTGACTTAGCCGCGATTCAAACGCAGTTTCACCATGTGATTCGAACGATTCCAAGTAATGGGCGGATAATTTACCCGTCGGGTGTAAAAACGATTGAACAAGTATTGGAACAAGGCTGTTGGGCTGAGTTGCAAGCATTTTCTGAAGAGCATGAGGTTAGTTGTAACGATACCCCAATCTGGAAGCAGATCGATAATGCAGGCAGTGAATTTGAAGTACGTCTTGGGGCTGAAAAGCAACGTGTTAAATGGACGTTAACCGGCAGGCATAATGTTGAAAATGGCATCGCAGCAATGCTGGCTGCACGACATGTCGGTGTGAGCTTAGAGCACAGCGCTGATGCTTTATCCTGCTTTGAGGGTGTAAAGAGACGCATGGAGTGTATTGGCAAGATAGACCAAGTTACTGTGTATGATGATTTTGCCCATCATCCAACGGCAATACAAACGACTTTGGAAGGTTTAAGGCGACAAGTTGGCGGAGCGACTATTATCGCGTTGATAGAACCGCGCTCAAATACCATGAAAATGGGTGTTCATGCTCAAACTTTATTGTCGAGTGCTGAACAAGCAAACCAAGTGGTATGGGCCGATCTATCCGATATGGGGTGGCTGGAAGCCCAGATAGAAAATACGCAAACCCAAAAGCATACTTTAGGTGTGTCGGTTGACGAACTGCTTGAGAAAACCATATCGGCAATAAAAGGCGAAACCCATATCGTAATTATGAGCAATGGTGGTTTTTCAGGTATCCACCAAAAATTAATTGCAAAATTAAAAACGCTTATAGGGGAGTTAGGGGGAGAGCTAGGATGAGCAAAACGGTCACCCTAGCCATCACCGGTGCTTCAGGTGTTCAATATGGTTTACGCTTACTGGAGTGTTTAATACAGGCAGACAAGAACGTCTTTTTGATGATATCAAAGGCTGCTCATATTGTGATTGCCACCGAAACCTCATTCAAGTTACCCGCGCAAGCTGCTCAGCTAGAACAAGCTTTAAGTGAACAATACCAAGCCAGAAAAGGTCAATTGCGCGTTTTTGGCAAAGAAGACTGGATGGCGCCGGTTGCTTCAGGTTCTGGTGCGCCTAGTCAGATGGTCGTTTGTCCTTGTAGTACGGGAACTTTATCTGCCATTGCGTGTGGGGCGAGTAATAACCTGATTGAACGTGCTGCAGATGTAGCTTTAAAAGAGCGCCGTCAGCTTATTTTAGTGCCGCGTGAAACGCCTTATTCAGAAATTCATCTAGAGCACATGCTGAAACTAACACGTATGGGCGCTGTTATCTTACCTGCCAGTCCGGGTTTTTATCACCAGCCACAAACATTGGATGAAATCGTTGATTTTATTGTTGCTCGCATTCTGGACCAATTAGGTGTTGAACAAACTTTGATGGCTCGCTGGGGGCGTAACACTTAATTGACGGGCATCGAAGTGCTTCGCATTATGATAAAAGGAAAATAATACATGGAAATTCTTTACTGGCATTGGATTGTCTTCGGTATTGGTTTAGTTTTATTGGAACTGATGATCCCATCTTTCACCGCTTTGTGGTTTGGTTTAGGGGCTGTCGTTGTTGGTTTGGTTTTACTTGCTATACCTTCCATGACTCTTACCATTCAAATTACCATTTGGGCACTGGTCTCAGCGGTGCTGACGACCCTTTGGTTTAAATTTTTAAAACCTGATCTAAAACACGGCGGGCAAATTTCATTGAGCGATGTGGAAGGTGAAATGGGTTTAGTGATTATTAAACCTGTGGAAAACAGGAATGGGAAAGTACGCTTTTCCACGCCTTTACTAGGTATTGATGAGTGGGAGTTTCAAACTGAAGGTCGCGTTGAAATTGGTGACCAAATTCAAGTTGTAGAAGTAAAAGATAACATATTAATTATGCGTAAACGTTAAGTTTAATCTAAAAGGAAGAAGCTCATGAATGCAGGTTTATACATTGCTATTGCTGTATTGGTTGCCGTTTTAATTACCATCGCTCAAGGGGTTCGATTAGTCCCGCAGGGTTATCAATGGGTAGTGCAGCGTTTTGGAAAATATCAAAAAACCTTATTACCAGGTTTGAATATAATCATACCCTACTTTGACAAAGTAGCTTATAAATTAACTACCAAGCAAATCGTATTAGACATTCCCTCACAAGAAGTTATTACAAAAGATAATGCGATTATAATTACTAGCGCTGTTGGTTATATTTCTATTATAGATCCGCAGAAAGCCGTTTATGGGGTTGATGATTACAACTTTGCAATTCAAACCAAGGTGCAAACAACTCTGCGTTCAATTATTGGTGAAATGGATTTAGACAGCGCACTCAGTTCTCGTGATCAAATAAAAACCAAACTAAGCGACACAATCTCAGAAGAAATAGAAGAGTGGGGTATCAACCTTCGT
>ENA-OSET01001324-OSET01001324.1-sediment-metagenome-genome-assembly--contig:-NODE-1324-length-25828-cov-4.202672_pt1 | contig 25828 bp, 1 predicted proteins | sample MGYA00237882_ERZ534229 | MGnify/ENA primary metagenome ERZ534229 (study PRJEB26408, sample SAMN06266212) | sediment metagenome | isolation source: Hudson Canyon methane seep mesocosm | place: USA:Hudson... | reverse complement strand
AGCCAGCGCCTCTGTTTTCCTGTGCAGTTTAGCCAAGATTATCTGCAACAGTTGATGGACAAGCTACTGCAAGAAGAGGATTTGGAAGTCATCAAACAATCGGTCAATAAAGCACGCTTATTGATTCAACATCAATATACTTTTAAACGTTATCTTGATGAATGGGATACTGTATTAAAAGAGCTAAAGCTTTCAGTTACAGGGCTGTTAGCGGATGATACTTTGATTGCCAAAAAACATAAGCCAGAAAGTCAACAATATCGACATTTGCTATTATTGCTGGTGATTGTTAATAGTGCTTTGTTTAGGCTCAATCAGAAATGGAGTTTAACGGACAGCAAACCATTTAACGATGCGCGTTTTTATGAATTAATAGGGCTGATTAATGACGGCGTAATTTGCAAGGAAAATTTGCTAGAGTTATGCATGGAGCCGCAACCGAAGTTACAGCAACTAACAGAACAGCTAAATCAGCAAGCCGTTACTTTGCAACATAATCACCCTTATCAGTTGTTAGCAACTTTCAATCAACGTTTTGCTGAAATTAGCAATTTATCAGACTGGCTGAATAAGCTGCCGACTGAAAATAAGCAGGTATTAGAAAAAGATTCGGCACTGCTTTGTTTTAATAACTCAGGTTTTCAAATCAAACAAGCGCAAAGCTCAAGCAATTTTGCTTATGATTTAAAAACCGTGTTATTACAACTTTGGTGTCGCGGTGTCGATGTGGACTGGAGTTTGTATTATCCGGTCGGCAGTTTTTTTAGACAGGCATTACCCGTTTATCCGTTTGACTCCAAACCATTTTGGCTAAAAACTAAGAAAGTTCAGGATATACCCACACCAGAACCAGTACATCAGCAAGAGACAGAAAATAAAGAAATCGCCTGTTATCGTCTGCAATGGCAACAACAGGCCTTATCTTTTAGCTCGGCATTGAAAAAAGATCAATGCGCCATATTTTTTATGCCCGATGAAAATTCAGCACTTGCTTCTGATATATCTTATCAACAAGTTTACAAGATTTATGCTGGCAAAAGTTTTACAGAAGATAAGGATTTAAAACAATACCACATTAATAGCGAAAATGAAGCCGACTATTCACAGCTATTCAATTCAATACTTGTAAGCAAGCCAAACAACTGTGATTTAACGGTTTTCTATATGCTTGCGGGTGATAAAGAACAAACACTCGATAATTATTACAAACAACTAAAAAATGTTTTTTATCTGACTAAGGCATTAGCAAGTCTTAAAATGACAGCAAAAATAAATTTGTTACTAGGTCTTTATGATGGACATGTAGTAGTTGACGACGATAAAGCATCGGCTTTTGCTTACACAGGATTATATGGTTTAGCACAAAGCCTAATGTTGGAAAATCGTAAATTCCATATTCAAATGGTCGATTTTTCTATAGACGAAGCACAAGCGTTTAAACAGCTACAAATTGAGCATCAATACAACAATAGTGCTGGGTTAATCGCCTATCGCGGTGGTCATCGTTATAGCCGACAGCCAGTAAAAACTGAGATTAATTTCAATGGCATCTCAGTTAAACCCTCCCATGTTTATCTAGTAGTTGGTGGCTTGGGTGGTTTGGGTTTGCAAGTCATCGAATACCTGCTTAAAACCAAAGGTATCAAACTTGCAGTTTTAGGACGCTCGGCGGTTAATGAAGAAAAAAAGCTGCAAATACAAAAATGGAATCAAAGCGGCAGTGAGTTGATTTATCTGCCTACCGATATTGGTAATCGCAAAATACTGGAACAAAGTTTACAAAACATTCGCAACACCTTAGGCAATATTAATGGCGTGATTCATTGTGGAGGTATTCTGGATGACAAGTTACTGGTTAATAAAACATGGGATTCATTTTCGAAAGTATTAAAACCCAAAATAAGCGGTGCCTGGCTGTTGAATGAGTTAACACACGATGAGCCTTTAGATTTTTTTGCGTTGTTTTCATCGGTGGTTGCGGTTACTGGTAATCTGGGGCAAACCGATTATGCAACGGCTAATGGCTTTTTAGATGGGCTGATTCATTATCGTAGACAACAGCAATATCCAGGTCAAAGTCTAACCGTCAACTGGACGCTATGGGAAGATGGCGGTATGGGGCTAACTGACAATATTCGGCTAGGGTTTGCTAAGCGTAGTGGCATTGTTGAAAGCAGCAAGGCTTTGCCACTCTTTTTTAACTTATTAGGATCTACAGAAAATCAAATTATAGTTGCAGAAGATAATGATTTTTTCGATCAGACGGTTAACGTGACTGAGCAATTAGACTCAAGTGTAAAACAGATGCTGGCCGAAATACTGCATATCAATGATACAGAGCTGGATAGCTCAACCTCTTTTGATGAATATGGGTTGGATAAGGTGGCGTTGGTAGATTTTATTGGCAAAATCAACCAGCATTATGGATTAATGCTAAACCCTGCCTTATTACTGGAAATAACCACACTTGAGGCATTGGCAGCCTATATAACAGAACAAGGGATCGTTGAAATAAAAGAGATGGAACCCGTTTTGCCAGTACCTGCTCAACAAAGCCGTGCAGAAAATAGCGAGGCTGTGCAAACACCTTTGCGTAACTGGTTGCTAGAAAACCTGGCGAATGTTCTGGATGAAGAAGCAGCCAATTTGGAAATGGATGTTGATATTCGTGAGTTTGGTCTGGATTCAATTACCTTGACCAGCTATGCTGAAACGATAGATCAGGCTTTAGGCGTTCATTTTGATGCCGCTTTATTGTTTCAATTATCGACGGTAGAAGAAATCGCTGACTATTTAATAGAACAAGCAGCAGAAAAAATGGCGGCCTTTTTTAATATAAATAGGCCCTCTAATGAACCTATTCAGCAACAGTCGATAATCATCGATAAAACAGTATTAGAAAATCACCCCCGCCCGATTAAACCCCAGCCTGTAATACCAACCCCATCACAAACCGCTGATATTGCTATTATCGGTATTAGTGGACGTTTCCCTGGTGCCGATAATGTTGAGGATTTTTGGCAAAACCTGATAGATGAACAGGATATGATTAGTGAGATTCCAGAATCGCGTTGGGACTGGCGCGAATATTTTGGCGATTTGGAAGAAGGCGAAAATAAAACGGTGTCAAAATGGGGAGGATTTTTAAACAATGTAGATAGTTTTGATGCCGATTTCTTTAATATCACCGCGCATGAAGCAGAGTTGATGGACCCTCAGCAACGCTTATTACTGGAGGAAGTCTGGCATACCATAGAAGATGCAGGCTACAAACCATCAGCGCTGGCAGGCAGTAATAGCGGCGTATTTGTTGGGGTTTGTAATGATGATTATGTCGAATTGATACAACAAAGTGGCAGAAAGCAAGAAGCTTTAGTCTCGACTGGTGAATATTTTACTATTATCCCCAATAGAATATCTTATCAATTTGATTTTCACGGCCCCAGCTTAGCGTTTGATGCCGCCTGTTCAAGTTCTTTAGTGGCGATTAATCAAGCGATTCAATCCATCCAAAATGGTGATTGCGAACTGGCTTTTGCCGCAGGGGTTAATGTCTGTTTAAGTCCCAGACGCTATTTTTATTTTAGTGATGCAGGCATGTTATCGCCCGATGGACGCTGCAAAACCTTTGATAAGAGTGCTAATGGTTATGTACGGGGTGAAGGCGTAGGCGTGGTAATGTTAAAGTCATTGCAGCAAGCCGAAGCTGATGCTGACCATATTTATGGCGTGATCAAAAGTAGCGTGGTTAATCATGGCGGCAGAGCCAATACCTTAACTGCCCCCAATCCAAATGCACAAGCTAAGCTTTGTGTCGATGCCTATCAAAAAGCCAATATAGCTGCGCAAAGCATAGGCTATATAGAAACCCATGGCACAGGCACACAATTGGGCGACTCGATAGAAGTTAATGGTTTAAAAACCGCTTTCAAACAGTTATACCAGCAACAAGGACAAGACTGGTCGGTTAATCCACCTGAGACCCATTGCGGCTTAGGTTCGGTTAAAACTAATATAGGCCATTTAGAAACCGCAGCTGGTATGGCCAGTTTATTTAAGGTTTTGCAAGCGATAAAGTACAAAACCATCCCCGCGACATTACATTTTAAGGAATTAAACCCTTATATCCAGCTTGAAAAAACGCCATTTTATATAGTCGACAAACAAACAGACTGGCAGCAAGCGGTTGATGATTCAGGTCAAAAAACTCCCAGACGGGCGGGGATAAGTTCCTTTGGTTTTGGTGGCAATAATGCCCATACTGTAATTGAAGAATATATCAACAAAACAACGGCTAGCGATGATAAAGCGCAGATTTTTGTTTTGTCGGCCAAAACAACAGAACAGCTAAAACAATATGCCCAGCAATTAGCAGTTTATTTATCAACACAAAAACAATATTTAAGACTTTCGGATATCGCTTGGACATTGCAAATCGGGCGGGAAGAAATGGACGAACGTCTGGCAGTGGTAGCCAGTAGTTTTGAAGAGTTGGAATATAAATTAAAGCGTTATTATCAATCAAAAGACAGCAAGCCAAATAGTGATGATGTTTTTTTCGGTAATAGCCAACAAGAAAAAGATCAGCTGGGCATTTTATTAGATGGTGAAGCAGGGCGGGCTTATGTTGAGATCTCGATAAAAAATCAGGAGCTGAGCAAGTTGGCAGGATTATGGGTTAAAGGTATCAGCTTTGAATGGCAGCTTTTACATAATCAGCAAACAACGAAACGTTGCCCTTTGCCGACTTATCTGTTTGCCAAGCAAAAGCATTGGGTACAATTGCAAAAGACTAAAACCAAGTCAAAAGATGACTCTAAATATGCAAGGCTGGACCAAGAAGAGTATGAAACCTATTATCAAGATTATGGTTTACAAGAAAATATGCTTGCATTTTTAAAGTTGATAAAAAAGTAATTTTTGCTAGTGGCTAGGCACTAGGAATGTGATTGATCTCAAGCTCAGCTTGACGAATACTTAAATTAAAGTATTGAGCAAATATGGGCTGAAGTCGCTATAAAATTTTAAATGAAAGCTTTCCTTACTTTCATACATCGACAGTTGCAAATTGGCAACCCACATTTTCTCGTAAAGTAAAGTGTACAGATACTTTTTGATAGTTTTACATGGATACAACTGCGAGTTGCCTTATATGGGACAAGAGTTTTTATTGCCGATTGTTTTATTGAATTAAAACATCAAGCTGAGCTTGACAACGAGAAAGTGCGGATAGCAGGGCTCAAGAGATTGGTTTTTCAGGGGGGGTAAATAAATCTTAGCTTTAACCCATAGGTTCACTTGGTGTTTTTTTAACCGCTGAGGAATTATTACTTGTGTCCTGTGCCGTAGTGAAGTCACGGATTCAGGTTAATAAATAACATAAATTAAGCTGATTTTTGCAATTAATTCTTATTTTTTCACTATTTTGATTTATGGTATAGATGTTGATACCTGTCAGGTTTTGTTTGACTGTTTCATATCGCAAAAAATAAGCCTGATTTACATTTCATCTTTTGATTTATACTTTATACTCTCCTTATAAACCTCATTCCTATGAATTTATAAATAAATAGTTCAAAAAATACCAGGTTAACTTTGATGATACCCCGTAATAAAATTGAATATATTACAATTATAAAAAATAACGATTTTGTGGTTCGTGATCATAGGGTCTATAACGTTCGAATTATGCCTGGAGTGATGTTTCTGGATATTTTGTTTCGGGTGTTAAAAGAAAATAATTTTATTATTCAATCACTTGACTTGAGGGATGTACTGTTTAAAGAAGGGATTGCCACTTCCGATTTTCAGGATCGAAGAATTCGAGTAACACTAGAAAAAGTTAATGAATTTTGGAATGTTAGTATTACTAGTCAGGCAGTAAAAGATAGGAATATCATTAGCCAGTCCTGGCTTGAAAACTTTGAAGCCAAACTTTATACCAATCAGGCTGCATTGAAAAAAAACATTGCTATTGATGGGCTTAAAATAAAAGCTTTAGATGTAGTGGATATGGATACCTGTTATTCAGTGGCACGGCAGGCTCATATTCAGCATTTTGACTTTATGAAGGCAGATGGAAAAATATTCATTGGCGATGAGTTTCTTTTAGCTGAAGTGAATCCAGGTCATTTAGCTAAAGAATACTTTGATTATTTTTTTCTTCACCCTACCTTTCTTGATTCATCCATTGTTGTCTCATTTTTATTACAACAGTTTGAGCAGCAACACCCCTCTATTCCTTTTCATATTGCTTCATTTAAAGTACTTGATAGGCTTAAGACGCCGTGTTTTATTTATATAGATAAGAATAAATACGATACCAGTTTAAAGGAAATATGTTATTGCGATATTGAACTTTATGATTCAAATGGTCAGCTTTTAGTTCAGTTTGAAAAACTCGGTGTTAAAAAAATTCGCTCTAACCTACTAATTACCAAGCTGATAGATAGGCGGAAGCGATATAGAGATAGTCTAACTGATGAACAGCGCCATCTGGAAAATAAAAAATTTGCTCAGGCCAGAGCTGCAAAAACCAATACTCAGCAATCATCACTTGAGATAAAATCTGCCCCGCTAGTTTCTAAGCCAATGACTGAAACAGGCTTGAAATCCGATAACAAGGAAAAACAAGCTCATTTGCTGCAGCTTATTCAAGATGATTTGAAAGGTATGGTGGCAAATTACCTGAGAAGTGATGTAAATACACTGGATATTCGTGCTGGATTTTATAGTCTGGGCTTGGATTCCATTATGTTATTGGGATTGGTTAAAGAGTTAGGCGAAAAAATTAATCAGCCCTTAATGCCTACCTTATTTTTTGAATACGGCACTATTGAAGACTTGGCTTTATATTTGTCGCACACTTATGCAGAGAGTTATTCTCTGGCAGGTAAAACGTTGGATGTTTCCGGTGGACACCACTTGGACGTTTCTGTTACTGCGACAGGCCTGGTTACAAAGAAACTATTGAAAACCATTGAAACAGATATTTTACGTATGGTTGCCCATCGCTTAAATGTAGTCCCAGAATCTCTGAATAAGAGTATTGGTTTTTATAGTTTGGGCTTGGATTCTATCGTTTTACTGGATTTGATTAAGGATATATCTAATAAGTTAGGTGAACCTTTATATCCCACGCTGTTTTTTGAATATGGAACTATTGAGGATTTATCTCAATATTTAGCAGAGCGTTATGCCTCTAGCTATCCTGTTATTAGTGATGGCTTGGAATATGAAGAAGATATTAAAGAAGATTACAGTTTGCCTGCTATAGAGGATGAAGAGCAACAGCCTGATCCAGAGCCAATAATACAACGGCAAATTATAGAAGACATTGCTATTATTGGTGTTAGCGGCCAATATCCTATGGCGGAAAATTTACAGGTTTTTTGGGAGAACTTAAAGGAAGGCAAAGACTGTGTTAGCGAAATCCCCCCTGAACGCTGGGATTATCATCAGTATTACGACCCGGAAACCGATAAAAAGGGCAAGACCTATAGTAAATGGGGGGCTTTTATTGATGATGTGGACTGTTTTGACCCTTTGTTTTTTCATATTTCACCGAAAGAAGCGGAATTATTAGACCCTCAGGAGCGACTGTTTTTACAAACCGCCTATCATGCTCTAGAAGATGCCGGTTATAAAGCCGAAGAGTTGGATGAAAATAATAAGGTCGGGGTGTTTGTCGGTGTTATGTGGGGGCATTATCAATTATTGGGCAATAAAACCGATATGCCAGCATCGACTTATTGGAGTATTGCCAATAGAGTCTCTTATACCTTCAATTTTAAAGGCCCTAGTATGGCGGTTGATACCGCCTGTTCCTCTTCTTTAACTTCTATACACCTTGCTTGTGAAAGTCTGCATAAAGGTGAAAGCGAGGTTGCCATTGCAGGCGGGGTGAATGTCTCCATACATCCAGATAAATACCTGTATTTAAGCCAGGGGCATTACACCTCTAGCGATGGACGTTGCCGCAGTTTCGGGGAAGGCGGTGACGGTTATGTACCAGGTGAGGGGGTCGGTGCTTTATTATTAAAGCCAGTTTCAAAGGCGATAGCCGATGGCGACCATATATACGGGGTGATTAAAGCCAGTAGCATTAATCATGGCGGAAAAGCCAGCGGTTTTACCGTGCCGAACCCTAATGCGCAGGCCGATTTAATCAGCCAGGCTTTAACAGCCAAACAGATTGACCCGCGTACGATTAGTTATGTGGAAGCGCATGGCACAGGTACCTCTCTTGGCGACCCAATCGAAATTGCCGGTTTGTCCAAGGCATTTAAAAGCAATACCTTAGATGCTGAAATTAAAAAACAATACTGCGCGATAGGTTCTGCAAAATCCAATATAGGTCATTTGGAATCTGCGGCTGGAGTTGCTGGCATTACCAAAGTGTTATTGCAAATGCAGCATCAAATGCTGGTTCCGTCCTTGCATTCCAAACATTTGAATTCTCATATCGACTTTCCTAACAGTCCATTTTATGTGCAACAGGAATTAAGTCCTTGGCAGCAGCCTTGTATTATTGAAGATAGTATTCAGCAGTTCTTTCCAAGAAGAGCAGGGATTAGTTCGTTTGGTGCAGGCGGTTCTAATGCCCATATTATATTGGAAGAGTTTGTTAGCGATAACAGCCTATCCGCTGCTATCAATGAAAGACAGTTGATCGTGTTGTCAGCAAGAAACAAGGATAGGTTGCTGCTTATTGCCCAGAATTTGTTTGATTTTTTAAGCTTGAATCCCAATGTACCGTTGCAAAATATCGCTTATACCTTGCAAGTGGGTAGGGCAGAGATGGATGAAAGACTGGCAATCGTCGCAGGAAATATTGCCCAGCTTACAAAAATATTAAAACAGTTCCTCGTCAAACAAACGTCAATTAACAATGCCTTTCTAGGCAATGTTAAACAGCAAAAAAGCGCGCTTTTAATTGAAGGTGAGGAAGGGCGTGAATATATCAAAAACATATTGTCCAATAAAAAACTGGAGAAATTGGCAAACCTTTGGGTGGATGGTGTCAATATTGATTGGAAACTGTTATATGCGACAGCACAAAAACCACAACGAATCTCATTGCCGACTTATCCATTTGCCAAAGAGCGTTATTGGGTTAACTCATCAACCAAGCTGCAACAACCATACGGCTCAGTAACTGAGCTTAATAGCGCAAGATTGCATCCTTTCTTGCACTCTAATACTTCTAATTTAAGAACACAAAAATTCAGCACGGTTTATACAGGTAAAGAATTTTATTTAACAGACCACGGTGTCGATGGCATCAAAATACTACCGGGAGTAGTCTATCTGGAAATGGCACGGATAGCCTCCGAGATTGCCAGCGAAACCACAGTTAAAAAAATTGTCGATATAAATTGGATACAGCCTTTTAGCGTAGATGAAACGCAAGCCAATAAGCAAAAAACAATGGAGATTGTCATTTATCCCGAAGGGCAGGGTATAGCGTTTGAAGTTATCAGTGTTACTCCGTCTAAAGAGCCAGTCATACACTGTCAAGGTAGGGCTATTATAGAGGCTTGCAATAATCAGCCTCAGGTTACGCTTGATATTCAAAGAATTCAACAACAAAGTTCTACTGTTTTAACGAAACAACAATGTTATACATTGTTTGAGCAACGGGGCTTTTTATATGGCACAACTTTTCAGAGTATAGAAACCGCTTTCAAAGGTGAAACGCAAGTATTAACCGAGTTGCTGTTAAATGATTCTTTAATAGCAGCGAGCAAAGATTATGTTTTACATCCGAGCCTAATGGATGCGGCATTACAGTCTTCACTGTTGCTCTTAGAAGATGATGGCGAGACATTTTTGCCTTTTTCTATAGGCGAAGTGGCGATTTTTTCTGATTTACCCAGGCGTTGTTTTGCTCATGTCTCATTGGCTGAAAAGCAGAATCAAACTTTAAAACAATTTAATATTTCATTACTGGATGAGGATGGGCAGGAGCTGGTTGCGTTGCGAGATTTTACTCTGCGCAGCAAGCAGCAGTCTGTGATGTCGCATAAATTTGAGCAGCCTCAAGCAGTGAAAGAGGAAGTTCGGCCGACTGAACAAGCTGACAGAGTTTATTTTGCACCACACTACACGGCACAAGCGGTTGCTGAGTTAAAGCCCTCTTTAGGTCCGGATAAACAAGCCGTTGTTTTTATAGCAGAACATCAAAAGCTGGTCGAACAATTAAGCTCAGATAGAGAAGTTATCTGGGTTAATACAGGCACGTCATTTAAGAAAATAAATAATAAACATTACCAGCTGGATTTTAAACAGACTGAGCAATTCATACAGCTTGTTAATGAAATTGGCGTTGATTTAATTACACAGATTATTTATTGTCAGCAACAAAAAAACAACGCATTATCTCCCAAACAATGGCTGGATTATAGTCTGGAGAAATTGTTAAGCCCTTTGTTTTATTTGACTCAAGCTCTTATAAGTAGTAAGTCAAAACAAAAGGTTTCACTACTTAGTTTGGGATTGGCACAGCAAGATAGCATTGGCTTTTGTTTGCAAGATGCCTTAAGCGGTTTTGTTAAAACTCTGGAACAGGAAAATCCGCGCTTTAGTTGCAAAACGATGATGTGCGACCCTTCCATTAAAGTTGAAGATTTAGCCACGTATTTACGCTATGAATTAGAAGATTTTAGTCAGGATTTTCAGGTTCGCTATTTAGGCAATCAACGCTTAGTTAAATCCTATCAAAGTTTTGATTTGCCTGAGGCTACCAAAGACTTAATTCCATTAAGGACACAAGGCGTTTATCTGATTACTGGCGGCTTAGGTGGCTTAGGGTTGGTTTTTGCCGAGTTTCTTGCCAAACAATATCAGGCAAAACTGGTATTAACAGGACGCTCCCAGCTTGATGATGCCAAATCTGCACAACTGGAGAAATTAAAACAGCCAGGTTCTGAAGTTATTTATATCCAATCCGATATTGCCGATAGTGCAGCTGTTAAGACTTTAATAGCAGAGATTCAAAAACAATACGGCGTATTGCATGGCATTTTACATAGTGCAGGGGTGATAGACGATGCCTTAATTGCCAAAAAAACCAAAGCACAAATTAAAAAAGTTATTACCCCCAAAATTGCTGGTACGTTAAATATTGACCTAGCGACTCAAGCTGAAAAACTGGATTTTATGTTGCTGTTTTCCTCTATTTCGGGAGCGGTCGGCAATCTGGGGCAATGCGATTATGCTTATGGCAATGCATTTATGGATGCGTTTGCAGCATTTAGGCAAAATAGGGTTGTAAATAACGAAGCTTTTGGAAGAACCTTGTCCATCAATTGGCCTTTATGGCGTTCCGGCGGAATGCAGGTTGATAGCACTAGCGAGAAAATACTGTTTGATAGCATCGGAATGCGGCCTATGCAAACAGAAAAAGGACTTGAAACCTGGCTTAATGGTATGGCAATAGCTGATAGTTGTTTTGGCGTGGTTGAAGGTGATAGTGCAAAAATCAAAGTCTTTCTTGGTATAGAACAGCCTGCTTTATTGGATACGGAGGAAACCGCAGAATCCGTGCAAATCGTTGATGAAGCTTTGCTTGCCACAAAAACCAAGCTGTTCTTAAAATCAACGCTGGCTGAACAGGCTAAACTGGATATTAATCAAATTAGCAGCGATGAAGCCTTGGACGTTTATGGCATTGATTCGGTGATGATTATGTCATTGACTACTGCGCTGGAAAAATATTTTGGGCGGTTATCAAAAACATTGTTTTTTGAATATCAGACTCTGGATGAAATAGCAGCCTATTTGCAGGAAAATCATCAGCAAAAGCTATTGTCTATGTTCGGAAAGCAAGAAACGCCCAAACAACAAAATGCAATAGATCAAGCAGCGCCTCTTGCTTTTTCGCGTTCACGTTTTTCACAAACAGCTATTCCGGGTTTAAACGCTTCTAGCAGCTCCACTCAAATAGCCGATGATATAGCCATTATAGGATTAAGCGGACGCTATCCTTTGGCGGATAATGTAGAAGAATATTGGCAGAATCTAAAATCAGGCCGTGACTGCATCACAGAAATTCCATCACAGCGCTGGGACTATCAACGCTATTTTAGCGAGGATAAAAATCAAGCAGGCAAAAGCTATTCCAAATGGGGCGGCTTTATCAAGGATGTCGATTGCTTTGATCCGTTATTTTTCCAGATTTCTCCCAAAGAAGCTGAATTAATTGACCCGCAGGAACGACTGTTTTTACAAACGGTTTATCATGCTATCGAAGATGCCGGTTATACCCCAACAACACTTGAGGGAAAACAAAATGTTGGGGTTTTTGTCGGCGTGATGTGGGGGCATTACCAACTCTATGGTGTACAGAACTCCACTCAAGTCCCTAATTCTCCTTATTGGAGCATCGCCAACCGCATTTCGTATAGCTTTAATTTTTCTGGTGCGAGCCTTGCGGTAGATACTGCCTGCTCATCATCATTAACTGCGATACATCTTGCCTGCGAAAGCCTGCGTCATGGTGAAAGCAAGATTGCGATTGCAGGCGGGGTGAATGTGTCGATTCATCCGAATAAATATTTGATTTTAAGCCGAGATCGTTTTGCCTCAAGTGATGGGCGTTGTCGTAGTTTTGGTGAGGGTGGTGACGGGTATGTGCCGGGTGAAGGTGTCGGTGCGGTGATTTTAAAACCATTGGCTCAGGCGGTTGCCGATGGCGACCATATCTACGGCCTGATAAAAGGTAGTGGGTTAAATCATGGTGGCAAGACCAATGGTTACACTGTACCGAATCCGAATGCCCAAGCTGAAGTTATTAAACAGGCAGTACAAAAAGCGAATATAGCCCCCGATAGCATTAGTTACCTAGAAGCTCATGGTACAGGCACACCCTTAGGTGACCCGATTGAAATCACGGGATTAGTCAAAGCTTTTGGCAATAGCGAGCGAAAACAATATTGTGCTATAGGTTCTGCAAAGTCCAATATTGGCCATTTAGAATCGGCTGCGGGGATTGCAGGGTTAACTAAAGTACTGTTGCAAATGCAGCACCAAATCTTGGTGCCGTCATTGCATTCTGAGACGACTAACAGCAATATCGACTTTTCCAACACGCCTTTTTATTTGCAGCACAAATTAGAACCGTGGCAAGCGTTAAATGACAATGGCAAAGCTGTTCCAAGACGCGCAGGTTTAAGTTCTTTCGGTGCAGGCGGTGCAAATGCGCATATCATTATTGAAGAGTATTCAAAAACCGATACTCAAAATAACAGTTCAAGTCCGCAACTGATTATTTTATCCGCAAAAAATACCGAGCAATTACACACTTGTGCTAAAAACTTACTGGATTTTGTATCCAGCGATGAGAAGTCTTATCAACTAGAGCAATTAGCTTACACTTTACAAGTGGGTCGTGTAGCATTGGAAGAGCGTTTAGCGTTTGTTGCCGACAATAAGCAAGATATTGTTGAAAATTTAACGCAATGGCTGCAAGGAACAAATGCGGCAGTTTTACAAAACAATATTAAACAGTCAGAAAACCAGCTTGGTTTGTTAGTCGAAGGTGATTCAGGGCGGGCCTTTATCGACTCGGTATTAAAAAGCTACAATTTAGACAAATTGTTAAAGCTTTGGGTCAATGGGATCAACATTGACTGGTCGCTTATGTATGGCGATGCGAAACCTTTACGTTTATCACTGCCTGTTTATCCTTTTGCCAGACAACGTTATTGGGTTTCTGAAACCGCGATGACTAATGTGGCTGATGGCGTCAGCAGTTATTTGCATCCATTAGCACAAAAAAACACCTCAAGCTTTTATGAGCAAAGTTTTACCAGCTCTCTAAAAGCAACAGCATTTTATTTATCTGACCATCGGGTACAACAAGAATCTGTATTACCTGGCGTTGCCTATCTGGAAATGGCTAGGGCGGCGGGTGAATTATCCTTGCAAACATCAACTTCAACTCAGGAAAACAAAATTCATGGATTAAGCCATGTTGTTTGGGCACAATCTATTCGAGTTGATGTTGAAAAACAAATCAACATCAGCTTGTATCCAAAAAATGATGCAATTGATTATGAGATTTTCAGTGTAGAGAACGAGCAACGTATTGTACATGGACAGGGTAAATTGCTGCTTGCCTCTGATGCAAAAGTAGAGGCTGAAAAACAGGATATTAATCAGATTAGGGAAAGGATTAAACATCCAAGTAACCAGTTTATTTCAGGAGAGCAATGCTACACGATTTTTAAACAAATGGGCCTGGAGTATGGCTCGCGGTTTCAGGTTATCAAAGAGCTTTATGCCAATAAAAACGAGGTGTTGAGTAAGCTTGAACTAACAGGGGTTGGAGAAAACGAGCAGGTTTTTAAATTGCATCCTGCATTAATGGATGGCTGCCTGCAATCTCTAGTCGGGTTTATGAGTCAGCAGGAAAATAGTACTTGGTTACCCTTTTCAATAGGCACGGTTCAGATATATACAGATTTGCCTCAAACTGCTTATGCACATATTTACCGTGTTGGTGACGGTAATCTGCAAAAATTTGATATTCAATTACTGGATGAATCAGGGCGAATTGCTTTAAAAATAAGCGATTTTGTGATGCGCGTTTTAGCTACTGATAAAGACAAAGCCGTTGCCTCAAATGTCTCATTACCGCAGCGCAAACAGGTGAAATTTGAGAACCAAGCAATGCCGCAAGCAAAGGATGCGCAAACATCAGTTACTAGTCAACAAAAAGTAATTCAAGATGCCGTTAAACAGGTGGTGGGTAGCATTTTAAAAGTGGGGACTGATAAGATTGACCTGAGTGATGACATGAATGAGTATGGCATGGATTCCATAGGTTTTACCGAATTGAGCAACCAGCTTAATACGCGTTATCATTTAGATTTAACCCCTGTCGTATTATTTGAATTTACTATCTTCAATGATTTGGTTGATTATTTGCATAAAAACTATGCTGATAAATTTATAGTAACAAGCGTAAAGGATAAGCCCAGTGATGGGATTGAATTAGCAGAAGATAAAGCGGAATTACTCAATTCACTTGCAAGTATTACAAGCCTGAAAAGCCGCTTTCAAACAGTCAGTACTACCAGTAATACAGCACAAAAATCCATTGCCATTATCGGCATGGATGGGGTATTGCCGCAATCACCTGATTTAGAAAGTTTTTGGCAGCATCTTGAAAACGGTGATGATTTAGTCGGTGAGATTCCTGAGCAACGTTGGCGGTGGCAAGATTATTTCGGTGACCCTGTCAGAGATAAAAGCAAGACCGATGCAAAATGGCTAGGCTTTATTGAGGATGTCGATAAATTCGACCCTGCTTTTTTCAAAATTTCAGCGCAAGAAGCAGAAATGATGGATCCTCAACATCGACTGTTTTTGCAAATGGCTTGGCATACTATTGAAGATGCAGGTTACAAAGCCAGTGATCTGTCGGCTGAAAAAGTCGGGGTTTTTGTTGGTGTACAATTTCAAGATTATCAATCTTTGCTGGAAAAAGCAGATTACTGTCCGAATGCGCAAATGGGAACGGGTAACTCTCATGCTGTGTTGGTCAATCGTATTTCTTATTTGCTAAATTTTACGGGTGCAAGTCAGGCTATTGATACAGCTTGCTCTAGTTCTTTGGTTGCAATTCATCAGGCGGTACGGTCTATTCAACTGGGTGAAAGCCGTCTGGCGATTGCAGGAGGGGTCAACCTGGCATTATCAGCTGATACGTATGTCAGAACAGGGCAATTAGGCGTTTTCTCTGCCGATGGACGCTGCAAAACTTTTGATAAATCTGCAAACGGTTATGTAAAAGGCGAAGGTGGCGGGGCTGTTTTATTAAAGGCATTGGATGAGGCAATCGCTGATGGCGACCATATCTATGCGGTGATTGCAGGGTCTGCAATTAATCATGGCGGCAAAGCTAATTCATTAACTGCACCAAATTCTAAATCTCAAGCAGATGTCTTACTTAGTGCTTACAAGGAAGCAGATTTTGAACCGCAAAGCATCAGTTATATTGAGACGCATGGAACAGGAACCAAATTAGGTGACCCTGTTGAAATTGAAGGTCTGAAAGATGCGTTTTCAACGCTTAGCGGAAAAAAAACTACGGGAACAAAAGAGAATTATTGTGCTTTGGGCGCAGTAAAAACTAATATCGGTCATTTAGAACCAGCGGCGGGTATTGCTGGGCTTTTGAAAATCTTGTTGATGATGCAGCATAAAACTATCCCTGCGAGCCTGCATCTTAATCAGCAAAACCCTTATATAGAGCTGGAAAATTCACCATTTTATATTGCCGATAAAAAACAGCCTTGGGAAAGACTGTTAGATAGTCAATCAAATCCAATTCCAAGACGTGCAGGTATTAGTTCATTCGGTTTTGGCGGGGCTAATGCTCATCTGGTTTTGCAGGAATTTGATAATAAACGGGCATTTGATCAAGCAGAAAGCCAGATTCCTGTGTTTGTGTTATCGGCAAAAAATAATGAGCGTTTAAAAGTTTATGCAAAAACGCTATTAACATTTATTAAAAATACCTTTGATACGCCTGCTAATGATGAATTTGATACTCAATTAAGCGATGAATTGACGGTATTTGTCTCGCAAGCTCTTGCTGTGGATGCGGCGACATTAGATACATTTGAGCAGTTTGAAAATTATGGTTTTGATACGGTTAGTTACACGGATTTGATCAATGCGATTAATGAGTGTTTTGGACTCACTGAAAAAAGCAGTCTGTTTGTTGAACAAAATAGCATTAATAATTTGGCAGGCTATTTGATTCAGCAATATCCACAAAAATTTGCCGCTCTGCAACAATCAAAAATCTCGACTTTATCTTTAACGAGTGTGCTTTATACCTTGCAAACTGGGCGCGAGGCAATGGATGAACGTATTGCTTTTGTTGCCAGAAACTTTAATGAATTGCTGGATAAACTGGCGGCGTTCATTGAAGGACATCAAAATAATGGCGGCTTTTATGTTGGCAATCGAAAAACAGAATCGGGGATAAAAACGCAAACGACTTTACAAAACGATGATTTTGACTCTCTGGCAAAACATTGGGTTACTGGCGAAGAAATAGACTGGCAGTTGTTGTATCAAAGCAAAAAACCTAATAGAGTTCCCCTACCCACATATCCTTTTATTAAACAACGCTACTGGTTCTCTGAAACCACTGGTCATAAAGTTTCTGATCGCGTCTACAGCTATTTGCACCCACTAGCACAACAAAATATTTCGACTCTCTATGAACAAAGCTTTAGCAGTAATCTAAAAGAGTCGGCGTTTTATTTATCCGACCACAGGGTACAACAACAGGCGACTTTACCAGGTGTTGCCTATCTTGAAATGGCGCGTGCTGCGGGTGAGTTATCGCTGCAAACTTTAGATATTAAAGAGAACAGTATCAAGGCATTAACCCATATCGTCTGGGCGCAACCGATTCAAGTCGATACCGAAAAACAGATTAATATTAGTTTGTATGCAAAAGACCAGTCCATTGATTATGAAATTTTTAGTGTAGAACAAGAACAGCGCATTGTTCATGGACAGGGCAAATTAATCACTGCCTCTGATGCTAAAACTGTCATTGAAAAACACGATATTAACGAGATTCGTGCAAGAATTAGTAGAGGATCTGGACAGTTTATTTCAGGCGCTCAATGCTACAGGATTTTTGAGCAAATGGGCTTGAATTACGGTCCGCGTTTTCAGGTTATCAAAGAACTGCATGCCAATGAAAACGAAATACTAAGTAAACTCGAATTAACAGATAGTTTAGAAGCTGAGCAGGTTTTTAAATTACATCCTGCATTGATGGATGGCTGTTTACAATCTGTCATCGGTTTTATGAATACGCAGGAAAAAAGCACCTGGTTGCCGTTTTCAATGGGGAAAGTTGAGATACTCAAAGCACTGCCGAAAAATGCTTATGCCCATATTCAACGTATCAGCAGTGGCAATCTGCAAAAATTTAACCTTCAATTGCTAGATGAAACAGGTCAGGCTGTTTTAAAAATAAGCGATTATGTGATGCGCGTTTTGAGTGCTGAAACAAACAAAACAGTAGAGACGCTTTACTGGCAGCCGCGCTGGAAAAATGCGGCATTAGAACATAAAACTATGGCTGCACAAACTGTACTGGTCATAGCCGAAGATAGGGCATTGGTTGATGCCTTAAGAAAACATACACCTGTCATCTGGATTAAAGGCGCGCAGGATTTTAAAACATTAAATGATGGTGATTACGAGTTAAATCTACAACTTGCTGAGTCATTCCAAGCCTTGTTTTCAGCTGTTACGGAAAAAAACACCGTAGTTAAAAAATGGCTGTATTGCCTGCCTGATAATGCTGAGAGTGATTTCAGCCAAACCAGAATTCAAGCCCCATCCTTATTAGAAACGCTTTATCACTGGCTAACTGCCGCCAAGCAATACCTTGCTCAAGACAAGATAGAGCTAATGACTTTAGCTCGCAGTTGTTCTGCAATAGACACTACCATGCAGCAAGCTCTAGCGGGTTTTGGCAAGACTTTGCAAAAAGAGCATCCGCGTTTCTTATTCAAATCCATCATGATGGAATCGGATATTGCTGTCGATGATTGTGCCGAAAGATTATTACAGGAATGGAATAATGTTGATAACAGCATTGAAATCCGCTATCAAAACGCTCAACGTCAAGTTAAATATTACGAAACATTCACTTTGCCTGATGAGCCTCAATCTATTTTCAGGCAGAAGGGCGTTTATTTAATTACTGGCGGTCTGGGCGGTTTAGGTTATATTTTTGCCGATTATTTAGCACGACAACATCAAGCTCGATTAATGCTTGTAGGGCGTTCTAAAATAAACCCTGAACTGCAACAGCGTTTAGAAACCTTGAAACAGTCTGGGGCTGAGGTCGATTATTTTTGCTGTGATATAACTCAAAAACAAGCTGTTGAAGAGTTATTAACTGAGACTAAATCTCAATTCGGACAAATTAATGGTGTTTTACATTGTGCAGGCTTAATTCAAGATAGTCTGATTATCAATAAAAAAACTGAGCAAATATTGGATGTGATTAGTCCGAAAATAACGGGGACTTTATTGCTAGACCAAGCCACTGAAAATGAGGCATTGGACTTTTTTGTATTATTTTCCTCCTTGGCCGCAATTTTGGGTAATGCGGGACAAGCCGATTATGCTTTTGCAAATGCGTTTATGGATGGTTTTGCAGGCTATCGGCAAACGCTGGTTGAAAAACAGCAGCGTTCAGGGCGTACTTTGTCGATCAACTGGCCGTTATGGGCAGAGGGCGGAATGCAAATTAATGATAAAGCCCTTCAATCCCTGTTAAAAACTACAGGCATACAGCCATTACAAACCGAGCTTGGCATAAAGGCTTTAATCGCAGGTTTGAATCAGAATATAAGCCAATTATTACTGGCACAGGGCAATGCGGAAAAACTGACGCAAATAGTAGCAGATGATCAGCAAATTGCTATCAAGCCACAAACTAGTCAAAAAGCAACGGCGACGAATTCTGAAAAAGAAATACAACATGCAGTCATAAAAATTGTTTCCAGCATTCTGAAAGTCGAAGCAGGCGATGTTGAGTTGAATGATGATATGACCGAATACGGTCTGGATTCCATTGGTTTTACTGAATTAAGCAATCAGCTTAATATTCAGCATCATCTGGACTTAACCCCAGCGATACTATTTGAATTCACAACTTTTAATGATTTGGTTGAGTATTTGAATAAAAACTATGCGGGCAAATTTAGCAGCGAAGCAGAAGAAAGCATTGCTGAATCGACAGAACAGAGTAAAACTGTCAGTCAATCCATATCGACACTTGCCAGTTTGGGTAGGCATCGTTTTCAAGCAAGCGCTGTCGCTGGGATAGGTGAACCGATAGCGATTATCGGCATGGCAGGAGTGATGCCTGGTTCAGAAAATTTAGATGCTTTCTGGCAACATCTTCAAGCAGGCGATGATTTAATTCAGCAAGTACCGTCCGACCGTTGGGACTGGGAAGCCATTTATGGTGACGCGAACCTTGAAGCAGGGAAAACCAAGGCCAAATGGGGTGGGTTTATTGATAGTATCGCTGAATTTGATGCGGCTTTTTTCGGTATTTCACCGAGAGAAGCGGAATTAATGGATCCACAACAGCGATTGTTTTTACAAACCGCATGGCATGTAATTGAAAACGCCGGTTTAAAAGCATCACAACTGGCAGGTAGTCAAACTGGTTTGTTTGTCGGAGTTAGTACCAGCGATTATCATGAGCTGCTGAATAACAGCTGTCTGAGTCCTGATGCACATTTGGCAACAGGCGTTGCCCATTCGATTTTAGCTAACCGTATTTCTTATTTGTTGGATTTGCAAGGCCCTTCTGAAGCCATCGATACGGCTTGTTCCAGCTCTTTGGTTGCAATCCACCGGGCAATGAATGCAATCTATAATAACGAATGTGAATTAGCGATTGCTGGCGGAGTGAATGCTTTATTAAGCGCTAATCTCACTTTGGCGTTTAGCAAGGCTGGCATGTTATCAGAGGATGGTCGCTGTAAAACCTTTGATAACAGTGCCAATGGTTATGTGCGTGCTGAAGGTTCCGGTGCCGTACTGTTGAAAGCCTTATCAAAGGCAGAGCGAGATGGTGACCCAATTATTGCGGTGATAAAAGGCAGTGCGGAAAATCATGGCGGTCATGTTAATTCACTGACCGCACCAAACCCTAATGCACAGGCAACGGTATTATACAAAGCCTATCAACAGGCTGGGTTTTCACCTGAAAGCATCAATTATATCGAAGCACATGGTACCGGAACTTCTCTCGGTGATCCGATTGAAATTAACGGTTTAAAAAAGGCCTTTGACCAGCTTGCTGCTCAGGGTTCTACAACCGTGTCCGAAAAAGCATCATGTGGCATTGGTTCAGTAAAAACCAATATTGGCCACTTAGAAACAGCCGCTGGTATCGCAGGACTTTTAAAAGTATTACTGTCGATGCAGCATCAGACTTTGCCTGCGAATTTACATTTTGAAAAGCTTAATCAATATATCGAGCTGGATAATTCGCCTTTTTATATCGTCGATAAAAAACAGGACTGGACTACCGACTGTGATGAATCTGGAAATCCGTTGCCTAGACGGGCAGGGGTTAGCTCTTTTGGTTTTGGCGGCTCAAATGTACATATTGCTGTCGAACAATATTCCACAACAAGTCAACCCATAGAAACGGCTGCCAGCAGGCTGTTTATTTTGTCAGCGAAAACTCCCCCATGTTTGGAAGAACAAGCTAAGCAATTGCTTATCTGGCTGGAAAATCACCCTGCTCAACTTGATTCAATCGCGTGGACATTGCAAACAGGTCGAGAACAAATGCAGCATCGTCTAGCTATTGTTGCAGAAGGGCTTGAGGCTTTAAAAGAAAATTTAAGCCAGTTTATTAATGGAAAGACGCTAATTAACAATCTTTACCTTGGACATGCCAAAGATAAGCAACAGGTCAACGAAATGCTGGTTGCAGGACAAGAAGGACAGGCATTTATTGATTTGATTATCAGCCAGAAAAAATGGGATAAATTGGCTCATCTTTGGGTTAATGGTATAGAAATAGACTGGAAGCTTTTATACACGGGTGAAAAACCGCAACGTATTGCCCTGCCTGTTTATCCTTTTGCTAAAACACGTTTTTGGATACCAAAACAAAAATCAGTTATTAATACAACGGGACAAACACAAAGACTACACCCACTAATTCATAGCAATACTTCAACTTTGGAGTTACAACAATTTACTACGGTTTTAGATGCCAATGCCTTTTATATAAATGACCATAAGGTACAGCAAGATAAAACTTTACCAGGTCTTGCTTATCTTGAAATGGCTAGATCAGCGGGAGAGCTGGCTGGTTTATCATCGCCTGCAATCATCAGTAATGTGGTTTGGGGGCAGTCGATTGTGGTTAATGATGAAAGAACTATTAATGTTCGCTTATATTCCACGGCCAATGCGGTTGAGTTTGAAATTGTCAGTTTGAATGAACAACAGGATGATTTTGTGGTACATGGACAGGGGAAACTGCTCAGTACTCAGCCTTCACTACCCCCTCAAGTTTCTATCAGCGATATTCAACAACGTTGCAGCAAGGTTTTGGATAAAAACAATTGCTATCAGTTATATCAGCAAAAAGGTATGAATTATGGTGAGGGATTCCAGGTTATTGAAAAGTTGCAATATAACGACAATGAGGCCTTGGCATCACTGCGTCTGCCAGAGATATTAGTAGACGGTTTTGAAGATTATGGATTACATCCTTCTTTAATGGATGGCATCTTCCAAACTACCCTGGCTCTGTCTGAGCTTAATCAGTCGGCTAGTTATTTACCCTTTTCGATAGAGAAGGTCACACTCTTTTCCAAGCTCCCTCAGCATTGTTATGCTCATGTCGTCTATCATGGTGATAATCAATCTGATGCCAGTAAATGTTTTGATATTGTCTTATTGGATGATTCAGGTCAGCTATTGTTAAGCATTGATGCATTCAGTGTTCGCTTGTTGAAACCGTCATCTGCGACTGAGACAGCTTATTCTCAGCAAAAATCGAGTGTAGATGTTTTAGATATAATTGCTCAGGCAGTCATACAACTGAGCTCGGATATTTTAAAAGTGGATAGTGATGAAATAGATCTTGAGATGGACATGAACGATTATGGCTTTGACTCAATTACGCTAACCGAATTGACTAACAGGCTTAACCATCAACATCAATTGGAATTAACCCCCGCTATTTTATTTGAATACCCTAGCTTGAATGGTTTGATCGCCTATTTGGCAGAAAGCTATGTTGACCGATTTATCAAGGATGCGGGAGGTGATGAGGCAGTTGAAGAAGACTCAAATGACGTTATTACACAGCCTGAAATACCTGTAGCCACAAAACTGCGTAGCCGTTATCAGCCATTAGGCGCTTCATCCTCGATAAACACTGTTTCTGAGCCTATTGCTGTTATTGGCATGGCAGGTGTGATGCCAGGATCGCCTAATTTACAAGCATTTTGGCAGCATCTGGAAGCTGGGGATGATTTGATTAATGAGGTTCCCGCCGAGCGCTGGGATTGGCAAGCTATTTATGGCGACCCTAAAACCGAGGCGAATAAAACCAAGGCAAAATGGGGTGGTTTTATTGACGATGTGGATTTATTTGATGCGGAGTTTTTTGGCATTTCGCCAAGAGAAGCGGAGTTGATGGATCCACAGCAACGGATATTTTTGCAAACTGCTTGGCATGCCATAGAAGATGCAGGCATCAAACCTTCTAGCTTGTCGGGCAGTCAAACGGGATTGTTTGTTGGTGTGGCGGGCACAGACTATCACGAACTTATTACTCAGCATGAAGTTCCGTTAGTCGGTCACCTACCGACAGGTGTCTCTCATTCGATATTAGCCAATCGAATTTCCTTTCTACTAAATTTACACGGCCCATCGGAAGCAATAGATACCGCCTGCTCTAGTTCACTGGTTGCAATTCACAAGGGCGTGAATTCATTACAGCAACAGGAATGTGATATAGCGATTGTTGGCGGGGTCAATATTTTATTGAGTAAAAATATTACTATTGCCCTTAGTAAAGCGGGAATGCTATCGGAAGACGGGCGTTGTAAAACCTTTGATGAAAGTGCCAATGGCTATGTGCGTAGTGAAGGTGCGGGGGTGATTGTATTAAAACCTCTATCCAAAGCCGAAGCCGATGGTGACAATATCATTGCGTTGATTAAGGGTTCTGCCGAAAACCACGGCGGTCATGCGAATTCTTTAACAGCACCGAATCCTAATGCGCAGGCCGCTGTGCTAAATAAAGCCTATGAGCAGGCAGGTATTCCATTAGAAACAGTTGGTTATATAGAGTTGCATGGTACAGGTACGCCATTAGGCGACCCTATCGAAATTAATGGTTTGAAAAAAGTCTTTGGGCATAGTGATAATATTTATTGCGGCTTAGGCTCTGTGAAGAGCAATATTGGTCATCTGGAAACAGCTGCAGGCATTGCAGGCGTATTAAAAACATTATTGGCGATGCGCCATAAAACCTTGCCGAGGAATTTGCACCTCAAACATTTAAATCCGCATATTGAACTTGAAAATACGCCTTTTTATATCGTTGATAAAAAACAGCCCTGGAATTCGTTTGTTGATTCATCAGGACATAGCTTGCCAAGAAGAGCGGGGGTCAGCTCCTTTGGCTTTGGCGGCTCTAATGCACATATCGTTTTTGAAGAGTATAAAACTAAAACAATAAAACATGATTTGAATACGCCATCGATTATCGTATTGTCGGCAAAAAATGCCCAAATACTGGATGAGTATGCGCAGCATTTAATGGACTTTTTATCCTTAGAAAGTTCTACAAAACTTCCATTGAATGCAATTGCCTGGACTTTACAGACAGGACGCGAAGCAATGGACGAACGTCTTGCAATTGTTGCTGAGTCTATAAGTGAACTACAGGATAAATTAAACGCTTTTAAGCAGAATAAAAAACAAAAAGGGCTGTATCAAGGTTCTCTCAAGCAGGATAAAGGGCGAGCGCAATTATTAGTCGATGGCGATGAAGGCAAAGCATTTGTAGATATCATTATTCAACAAGGGAACTTGCAAAAACTGGCGAGTCTTTGGGTAACGGGAATTGAATTTGATTGGCAGTTTATACATACAGAGCAAAAACCTGATCGTATTTCTTTACCTGTTTATCCATTCGCCAAAACTCGTCATTGGTTGGCTGATATCAAAGTCAGCAAGCAGAAACTTGTATCGAAACTGCATCCATTAGTGGATAAAAATATTTCAACCTTGCAGCAGCAACTTTTTACCACAAAATTATCTGCTAACGATTTTTATCTTAAAGACCACCAAGTTAACAATAATAAAATGTTACCTGCGGTGGTTTATATTGAAATGGCTCGTGCAGCAGGTGAATTGGCAGGCATTCCGTTCTTAAACACATTAAGTAACTTGCTTTGGAAGCAAGCTATTGTTGTAAAGACAGAATTAGATATTAATATTAGTCTGACTCCAAATACCCAAGCGGTAAATTTTGAAGTTTTTAGTGACAGCAATGGACAGCAGCGAGTCCATGCTCAAGGTAGTCTGTTGTCACAACAAAATCTGCCGAGTGTTAAAAACCTTGATATCCAGATGATTAGGCAGCGTTGCACAAAAATAATTGATAAATCAAATTGTTATAAACGCTTCCTGGAGATGGGCTTAAATTACGGTCCGACATTTCAAACCATTGAAGAAATACACAGCAATGAGGTAGAAGCGCTCGCTTGTTTAAAATTGCCAAAACAGCTAGTTGCAGAAGCTAAAGACTTCAAGCTGCACCCGTCTTTATTAGATTGCAGTTTGCAGGCCGTAATGGGTTTGCTCTATGAAAGCTTGGATAATCAGAAGACTTATTTGCCATTTTCAATTGCTCAAGTCGTGATTTATTCAGATGTAAGTGATGATTGTTATGCTTATATCCAATACAGTGAAAAAGCGACAATGGATAATAATCTGGACGAATTACATTTTGATATTCAGCTAGTCGATGAAAATGGCAAGTTGCAATTGGCAATTTATGACTTTGTAACCAGAAGCCTTATGCCAAGAAAAAATATAGCAACAGATAAAGCCAGCGTTTTACCACCAGTACAAAAACCTGTTACCACAATAGTTTCCACAGAAAAGGATACGCTCTATTATCAACCTCATTGGCATAGTGCGCCAATATCGGATGCAGAGTAACACTATGAGCCTAAAGCATACCAAAATCCTGGAAAAATTATCCCTAGCCTCT